>Ga0137465_1000106_pt1 | contig 68681 bp, 50 predicted proteins | sample EasRivERMGT828_2_FD_104906 | JGI IMG/M metagenome (GOLD analysis project Ga0137465, IMG submission 104906) | Soil microbial communities from meander-bound floodplain in the East River, Colorado, USA - East River MetaG ERMGT828_2 | ecosystem: Environmental > Terrestrial > Soil > Floodplain ... | reverse complement strand
GCCTCCGTTTTAGCGTTCCAGGACTCTCGCAAAGCCTGAATGCCACACGGGGCGGCCTTTTCTGGTCTCTCCACTAATCTTCTTTTCACATTGTCATTAAAATCGGTGAGATATGCGGGTTAGTGTTGTCGGCTGCTAATGTTCGCGTCGTGGCACGCCAGACTACGTAATGAGCGGATGGCGTTTCCTTCAGTTCAGGGTTCGCATCTTTCCGCTATCTGGATGCAGTAGCGGACCCATCATTAAAGCGAATTCGTCAGCTAATTAGTAGAGATCAGATCTGCTGTTGGGTGGGTCCTTGAAAAGCTGTGGGAGTGGCACGCGCTTGCCGATTGCAACCTGTTGTGAGAAGAAAACGAATGTCGGATGGCTACGAATGAGTCGTTCCAGTGCTGCATCAGGCGTGTGGAGATACAACTCAAGTAGGCTGTTTTGATCCGCTGACAGATTCGTAGTGGCTTCATTTATGATCGCCATAAGTTCATCTGAGGGAAAAATCCCTCGGAAGAGATTTCCAGTGGCTGCGAATGCAGTGCGTGCTTGATCGAGGTGTCGATTCTTGACGAAGCGCACGCCTTGAAGGTACGACTCGAGTCCTTTGTTGATAATGGCCTGGGCCTTGAGAATCGCTGCGGCAAGGCCGGCCGCGTATGGGTCAAGGTTGGCAGCTCTCTGCAACATCAGCAAGTGCTCCATGTTCACCGATGAAGCAGCTGCTGACTCCCTAGTAAATCGTGCGATCAGTGTTTGAGCATCATTGATTCGTCGGTTGCATTCCTCGATATCGTTCTCGAAGTTGGCTTGCTGCTCTTTATCAGAGAGCTTGAATTCGCGCAAGGCGAGACTGTAGTTCCTACCTAGCATGGCGGCTTTTGCGGCGACTAAATGCCAGTCGATTTGTGTTTGATCATAACGTACGCGATAGAAGGGCCTTACTTCGCGCCAAATAGGAAATGAGAGAAACGCCATCGCGAGACACAGGGTGGCCACAACAGCCGCTTGCCACGCTGCTCCAAATCGTATGACCCGCCAGATCGAAGTCGGTAAGTTGATCCGCCACTCAATCAGGAGCAAAGGCACAAGTCCAAGAAGAAGCGCACCCATCAGGCAGTCCCACATGAAATGGGCCATCCAGAGGTCGCGGCTGGTTAAGAATAGTTTGGGTAAACTCTCCAACGCTTTTGCGAGAACCGCAAGAAATGCCAAGGCGCCAGTAATCACGGCCCACACGCGGGCGATGGGTGGCTTAGGGCTCTCGAGGCGTTCGCTCATCGTTTTCTCCCTCGGTGTCCTTTTCGAGGATAACCTGTTCATATATGTCGAATGATGCTGTGTGATCCGTGTTGGGGCACCGCTGCCTGGCAATTTTCAGTAACTGGAGAGCAAGCTGTTTGTTATTTTGGTCGTAAGCTGTCCGTACGCGGTGAAGGTAGACATCATCGAGCAGATAGTGCTTATCGGGGAGCCTCTGGGTAAGCCGTATCAGCGCGATTCCCTGATCATCAGATTCTAGGATCTTCGCGAGCAGGAACTCGCATTCATCGTACAGCCGGTCGCATGGCCGTAAGTCTTCGAGGACCTTGCGAGCGGATTTGCTATCCCCCGCATGCCACAGCAGTGAAGCTGCGGTGTGATGCGCGAGAGCGCGAATGGACGGGTCGGGGTCGTCTAAGAACCGTGCCACATCATCGACGGGAGCTGTCTGGATGGTTCGGAATGCGTTCGCGAGAATTGAATGCCTTGCGTCCAAGACTTTGAGGCGAACTTGTGCGCGACTTAACTGTCTCTGAACAACATGTTCGCCTGATAAGTAGGTTTGGCTCGCAAGTGCACGATCAAGATCCAAGAATCGGGAATACAGCCGCCGTGCGTCTCCAATGAAACCGGCGAACTCTGATCGTTGTGCGGGGAAGAAATAGTTCGCAAGCAATGCGTCATGGATGACCTTCGGCGAGACCTCAATCTTCTCGGTTGCCACAGCTCGAATCAGAAACTCTTCTAACCGGTTCCTCTCTGCATTCCCGTTGAACGCCAGCTCCAAGAGTTTCGGCAGCATCTCGTCTAGGTCGTGGACGTCCCTGAGTCCATCCAACTTTGTTGTGTCGGACTTCCCGAGCAGTCTGTCGAATAGGTTCTGTGCGGTCTGATCGCTGCCAGCGTTCAGCTGGATGCTGTACTGTCTTCCCGTGATTGGAGGCAAGAGATTAATAATGTCGTTTGTTATAGGCCGTGTGGTCTCGACGATCTCCTTTGCATGACGCAGTCGATTACTCGCTCGTCTGGTATATTCGGGAAGGACAAGGAGAGTCGTTACTTGCGCCGCGACAAAGCTGGCCAGAATCAGCAGGACGCCCGTAAACGATAGATACCTGTTCTCCCGTTTGTCTTTGATGCGGTTTCTGAACAGTTCCGCCCACGCCCGCAACCTGTCGTGGTTGACCTTAACCATGAAGAGCTCCATCTGCCGTGCGATAGGCCCGAATTTTGAGGAAAGTCGGCTGATAAAGCAACCATTTGGAATGGATGTGATCTCATTTAGATTTCCTTTTGCATCGCAGCGCAGTCTCGCTCCTGCTCATAAGGCATGGTCGGTTGATCGAAACTTTGACGCGGAAAAATGCGTCGGCGTTATGAATCAAGCCCTGTAACCCAGACAGGTGCCCCGTCCGAAGGCCGAAGTAGCGGGTGACATCGACCCCAACTCTGACGACAGAGCCACGAAACCACCTTGATTGTTAAAAATTGACACATCGTGTTGGAACGATTCAAAGCGACTATCCGGACGTGCAACAGCTTCGCCTGGCTCGCAAGCGAAAGCTCACCAATCTCGTCCAGGAAGACCGTTCCCGTGTCCGCAGACTCAAATTTGCCCTTCTTCCGGCTGTCCGCGCCCGTGAATGCACCGCGTTCGTGGCCGAACAACTCGCTCTCCGCGAGATTTTCAGGAATCGCCCCGCAGTTCACAACGATGAAGGGCCTGGTGGAACGCCGGCTGTGGTGATGAATCGCCCGCGCCACCCCTTCACGCGTTACTTTCTGCGGGCCATGACCCAGGAAACGACGGCTATCATCAGCAGCGTTTGAAATCCTGACCCCACTCTTGGTCCCAAGTTGATTAGTAGCGCCGTGCAGACCACGAGAAAAAGCCCGACGAAACCGACGGCGAGGAACACACCGCGCGCGCTAAGTTTGGGGGTGATGTTCATGGGGATGGGATCCGCGCCCAGCGTGCTGACGGTGCGAGGCTGCGAAAGAAAGAATTCGAGCAATGCCTCGGCCTCAGGAACGGCAGGGCCAAGATGCCAGTGAGGCACTACGATGGTTTGCCCTGAGTACAGCTTAAGGATCAGAGGAGAATTGCTGGGCGCATCGCGGATGCCCGCGAGCAGATCCCTGCCCATCTCTACCAGGAAGCTGTTCGTCGGCTTTGCTATCTCCGCGCTCTTGATCTGCGTCCATTGATAGACGTTTTCTGTCCCGGCGCTGTCGTAAAAACGTATGCCGCCCGCGTCGATCCGCATCTCCGGCCTGCCGAATGAAGAGCAGAGGGAGTTGGTGCAGATGAATTCCCCCGACACACTATGGCCTGGTCGGTCGATTGTTGGGTTGGCTGATCGTCGCTTAGCCTCGTAGAAAGAGTGCCGCATTTCCCCTACGAGCGAGGAGAGGGGCTTGGCATCCGTAAGGTTCCATAGATTGTCGAGGGGGCCTGGATATTCCGCGGTTGAGATAAACGCGTCGGGATCGAGTCCGAAAGATTCAATGCGGGACCGAAGACTGGGATGGGTGCCGCGAGACCGGCGCGGTTCATTCCTTACGGTCTCCCTCGCTTGTGCGACGGCCCGGAGCAGCTCCCAATGCCGGTCTTCCAAGGAGGCTTTGGCTGTTGCGATCCAGTTTGCCGCATCTGCCCCGGACAGGATTTGGTCATAGAAGGATGCGTTGATTCCCGTGAGGAGAGGCTCCTTGCCCGGAGCGTTCGCACAAAGCGCGATCTGTAGCACCGCGAATTGTGTCAAGGCGCCGGCGAATACGTGTGGTGTGACGATGCGGGCCGCCATGCCATCAACCAGCAGTTCTTCCTGCCGTCCGAAATAGCGCATCGTTGTGTAGAAAGCCCGCCAGTAGATGTAGAGGAAAATTGTTGGAACCAGAGTGACAAGCCATGCCCAGCCAGTACCGTGACGGTGCGCCAGATAATATCGCGGAACGAAAGCGATAATTCGGTTGCACAAATCCACTGCAAAAATCCTACGCCTTAACGCCAGATGTCCGAACTCATGCAGAAGGATCGAGTGCATTTCGTCGGGCGAAGTCACAAGCAGGGCCGGCAAACCGATAAAGAGGGATTGCTTGTTACCGTCAGCGGCTCGCGATAAGGCACCGCCGCTAAAGGCGGCGGCGTTGAAGTCCATCGTCAGATACAGGCTTGTCGAGTCTGTGATGCCAGTCTCGACCGCCGTGGAGGCGACCAATTGCTCCAGCGCTGGGAGATCTCCTGGTCTGAGGCGGATGCCCGAGAAGTCTGGCCTTGCAAGAAGACTCCTGATGAATGCAAGAAGCAGGAAGGCAGGAACGACTGTGAAAATAAGGGGGGTGATGTACTTGCTAGTCTCTGACACGCCACGCGCCACCAGGCCTGCTAAGTCATTAATCCCGTCGAAGAGCCAGAGCGAATATATGACGACCAGCGTCCCTACCAGGAGGACGAGTATCGCTGCCCAAAACAAAACAGCCGGGGTATAGAGCAGCGGGAGCTTTGGGCGTTTCCATGATTCCGGCGTTTCCATAGCCAGTCTGGAGGCTTGCTTTGTCAGCGGTCGGGCGGCAGAGTCCCCATTGTTCCGGAGCCCTTGACGCGCGTTGTTTGCTGCGGGCGCGCCAATTTCGTTCGGCCCGGCGGGGCTTTCGTTGTAACGCGCATGTCGTAGTTGTACTTTATTTTCGGTTTGTATCGGAGCAGAACGACAACGCCAAGAAACATGACTACGATGCCAGGACTGGCGTTCGTGAGGCGCGACTGCCATCCTGGTCCGCTTACAAACCAGTCGACACTTCCGCTGAGTCCCGCTAGACAGAGCGCAAGCCCCATAAATGCCAAGATCACTCCGGCGGCTGCTCCCAGCAACAAGACGTGCCGGTACGTGTCGGCGGCAGTGACTGTCTTGACCAACGAGTCGGCTTGAGACTCCCCGGAAGCGGGGTTGCCCTCAGTTTTCGGGGTCTGCATGCGTGAAAGTATACAGTGGGTTTGTCTCTTGGCGAACAAACGACGTGTCCCGGTTTGAGGAGATCTGCGGGCAGCCAACTCTTCGAAAGAGAATAAGAGGACAGAAGGAATTCTGGACTGAAGATTATCCACGACCTCCGGAACTCAGGACCTCTACGACCTGCTTCGACGCTTCTTAGGAACCAGTAAAGTCAGCGCGTCGGGAATCAGTTCGAGTTGGACCGGGGTGAATCCTTTCAGTTCGCCGTCCAACTGAAAACGGACTGGCTTCTCCGCGGAAATCTCCACACTACGGCCCGCGACACACACGACATCTTTGAAGCGATGGTGTGTACCGGAGAGGATGCCGGCGACATAGCGGAGGTAGTCCAGTCGGGAAGTGCCGGGGAAGAGGCAGACGGCGAAGCGGTCGCTGAAGAGGTCGGCGTGGCGAGCGATCCGGAGGGAGCCGCCGTAGCGGGTCACGCGGGAGGCGACAACGAACGTGCATTGGTATTCGGTTCCGTCAACCCGGACGGACAGCGGTTCGAAGCCGCCGGCGGACCAGCATTGCAGGCCGGAATAGACGAAGGCCATTCTTCCGATTCGCGATTTCAATCGCGGATTGACGCGGTCGATGGCGGCAGCGTCGATGCCGACGCCGGCCATCAGGAGAAAGTATTCCTCACCACACTTGCCGAGCGCGATACGTCGAGGCTCGAGCGACGGCATAACCGCGACGGCCTTAAGGGGATTACGCGGGAGGTTGAGTTCGCGGGCCAGCACGTTAGCAGTGCCGGATGGGAGGATGGCAAGCGGGACATGGGAGTGGGCCATGCCGCTCGCGACTTCCTGAATCGTGCCGTCTCCTCCGCACGCGATCACGAGGTCGGTGGAGGACGCGACCGCGGAGCGCGCCAGATCGGTGGCGTGCAGCGGACGTTCGGTCGCCTGGAAGTCGACGGAGTAGCCGGCTTTCAGGAACTGGTTTCGCAGTTTGGTTAGTAGCGCTGAAGAGGGCGCGCTGCGCGAGGCAGGGTTGTAGATGCAGACGGCATCAGGCATAGTTGCCGGAGCATTTTAGCGACAAAGTCGAGCCTCGCACCGTAACAGATGCGTTGGCGATTCCGACTGTACCAACCGAGTCCGGTTTCCTGACGTTCGTAAAAGTGAAAACCCTCGATCAAGTCCGCTTCGGCTTCATCGAGGATTTCAATCTTCACCGAAGCTTCTCACGAATCTTAGCCTTTGCCGTCTCCCAGTCTTCGAATTGGGCTGACCCATCGGCGACACGCTGCCGGCGCTCATCGAGAATGTCCTTGTGCCATTCCGGCGACTCGATCGTTTCTGGAGATCGCGACAGGTCTTCCCACAACGCTTCCATCGCGGCCAGCTTTTCCTTAACGGACATTTCATGAAGCGGAAGCTTTATCGACATGACTGCAGTATAACGCTTCATGGAAATCATGGTCGCTTGCGAGTAACATCGCGGCCAGTTTCAGCCAGGAGGTCGAGAGCAGTTGACACGTCGTCAGATGATGGTCGGTTCCACGATGCTTGCCCTGTCGGGATTCGCGAAACGAGTTCAGCCACAGGCACGCGAAGGCCGCATCGCCGTGCGGGGAGGAACGATAACGTGGCGCCGGTTCGGCGACGGACCGAAGACGCCGCTCATTCTGATTCACGGAGGACCTGGCTTTCCCAGCGATTATCTGGAACCCTTCGCAGCCCTTGGCGACGAACGGCCTGTCTATGTGTGGGATCAACTCGGGTGCGGCCGATCCGACCGTCCGTCCGATACGGCGCTATGGACGGTCGAGCGGTCTGTCCAGGAGTTCGATGCCGTGCGAACCGCCGTCGTCCCAGGTCGTGTGCATATCCTCGGGCATTCCTGGGGTTCAATGCTCGCTATTGAATGGCTGGTAACGAAGCGGCCGGCGAACGTCAGAAGCGTCATTTTCGCGGGGGAGTGCTTAAGCGTGCCGCGCTATATCGAAGACGCGAATGCGCTCATCAAGACGTTGACGCCGGAGTCCCAGGCCGCAATCGCCGAGGCTGAGCGGACGGGAAACTACAACACGCGGGGTTACCAGGCAGTAATGCGCGACTGGGCGCCGCGATATCTCACTCGCACGGCCACGCCTGCCAACAATGATTTCCTGCGGCGCGCCTTCGCCGGAAACGGCGGTCAGATCTATGGCCATATGTGGGGACCTTCAGAATTCAAATGTACCGGAGTCCTCAAGTCTTTCGATCGAACGAAGGACCTGGCCTCGCTTCGACTACCAGTCTTGTTTCACTCCGGCGAGTTCGATGAGTGCCGGCCGGAAACCGCAAAGGAGCACGCCGCCATGACTCCCGGAGCCGAGTTCACACTCATTACCGGAGCCGCGCATCTCACCATGCTCGACGCGCCCAGTGCCAGTAATGACGCCGTCCGTAAGTTTCTTGCGCGCGTCGAGACTGAGTAACATCGACTTGGATCAGCGAACTGCGCGGTCATAGACCGCGCCTACAGGCAAACGGAACAAAATCCGTTCCGTTGGGCAAAGCCAAGCGAGGTAAGAGGTATGGAAGTGAAACTGTCCAGCAGGAATCAGATTGTCATTCCGCGCGAAGCGCGAGAGGCACTCGGAGTTAAGGCTGGTAGTCACCTTTTGGTCGTGGTACGAAAAGGTAGCGTTACGCTATTGCCTAAACCCAAGGATTACGCAAAGGCAATTCGTGGGTTGGCGAAGGCCTATCCTCCTGGTGCCATTCATTCCTGACGCAGCGCAATAACCGGATCGACTTTCGTCGCGCGACGCGCTGGGATAAAAGCTGCGATCGCAGAGACGGAAGCCAGCAGAATGCCGACAGCGGCAAACGTGGTCGGATCGTACGGTTGAACTCCAAACAGCATCGTTTGGATAAAGTGTGAAACGCCGAAGGCTCCAGCGAGTCCTGCTACTCCGCCCAAACACACGAGAGCGAATCCGCGGCTCATCACCATTCGCAACACGCTTGAAGCCTGCGCTCCGAGCGCCATTCGAATGCCGATCTCGCGTGTCTGCTGTGCAACGAGGAAGGCGAGGAGCCCGTACAGTCCAAACGTCGCGAGCGTCAAAGCCGTAATTGCGAAGGCGGCAGACACCACGGCATTCAATCGTTCCCGCGCGATGCTCAGCCCAATGGCTTCCGCCATCGGCCGGACCTGCGTCACAGCCAGATTCCGATCGAGATCGCGAATCACCTGGAGCGCCTCGCGGGCAACAGCCATGGGTGGCCGATTCGATCTCACGAACAACGTCATTCCTGTATATGTCAGTTGCCGGTGGTTGTAGAAAACCGTCGGCGTCGGCTGTCCGCGAAGCGAGCCTTCCAGCACGTCTGCTGCGATTCCCACGATCGCGCCATATGGGAGGTCCGGGCTCATGGGAAGTTTTATCGACGTGGACAACGGATCGCGACCCGCCAGATGGGCCCTCACGAATGCTTCATTGACGATGAATACCGGTTCTGCTTTCGGCCTCTGATCGTCCCATGTGAAGTCCCGTCCGCGAACGATCGGAACTCCCACCGTTCTGAAATAACCCGGCGTTGCCATACGAACGCGAGTCGACTGGCGGTCCATGAGTGCAATTTCCGGAGCGCCCTGAAAGTCAACTGGGACGCCGGCGGTGGGGCCGATCACCGGCAGACTGCGGGTCGCACCGGCCGCCTGCACTCCGGGCAACTGTTCGAGTCGCTGAACGACGCTGGTCACGAATTCAACTTGCCGGTTGCGGTCGAAGCGCGCCGGAGGCATGGTGATTTGCATCGTCAGGACCTGGTTCGAAGTCGACACCTGTCGGGACCGAACTCAAAGCGGCGAAGCTGCGAACCAGCAATCCTGGGCCGCATAACAAGATGACTGTTAAAGCGACTTGCGCCACAACGAAGCCCTGATGAATACGCGCCGATTTCGCGATGGAACGGCCGGCACCATGGAGATGCTTAATCAGCGAACGCCTCGTTGATGTAATTGCAGGTGCCAAACCAAACATGATTCCAGTCAGGACTGAAACGAAGGCCATCGGTCTATCGGTATTTCGGGCACGCGAATCAGATTTCGCGGACTCAATTCGAGCAATGCACTGATCCCCCAGGCCGCAACAAAAAGGCCGGCCGCGCCGCCCATCAACGCCAGCAACAGACTTTCAACAAATAACTGACGGAGTATGTCGACTCGGCTGGCGCCCAGCGACGCGCGTACCGCGATCTCACGTTGTCGAGCAGTGGAGCGGGCGAGCATCAGGCTTGCCACGTTGAAGCACGCAATCAGCAATAAGCCCGTAACTGCGGCCAGGAGTGCAACGAGGGAAGGACGAACTTCGCCTGTCAATATTTCCCGCAATGAAACGACATTCACCGAAGCGTTTTTGTTGACGGGAAATGACTCTTCGAGACGGCTTCCGATCGCCCGCATCTCCGCCTGAGCGGACGCGAGGGAGTTGCCGGGTTTCAAGCGCGCCAGAATACCCGGAATGTTCCGTACGACGCGCGAGTCTCTCGTGCGGTCCATACGATATGGCGACCAATACTCGGTGGCCGTAATCAGAAAATAGAATCCCGGCGGCATCACTCCGATGACTTCACGAGGCACGGCGTCCAGCTCGATCTTCTTTCCGAGGATGCCGGCGTCGCTGTTGAATCGGCGTTCCCATAAACCATGACTCAGGATCACGACCGGCGCCGCACCGGGGCCGGTCATCTTCTGCGCTGAACGTCCGGCCCATCAGTGGCGCCACTTTCAGCGTTGGGAAGAATTCGGCAGATACGATTTGTCCCTGCACGAGTTCTGGATCGCCATCACCCGCGAACGTCTCTGCAGTGGTGTTCCAGGCGGCGAGCGATTCCAGGCTTTGATTGAGACGTTGCCAATCGAGCCAATTGGACATCGAGACGCTGCCGCGGGGAGTTGTGGGAAAGCTCTCGTACATCATCACAAGTTCGGAGCTTTCCGGATACGGCAGGTCGCGGATCAAGAGCCGATCGACGATTGAAAAAAATGGCAGTGTTCGCGCCGATTCCAAGAGTCAGCATCAGGACAACGGTGGCGGTAAACCCAGGCGAATGCCTGAAACCGCGCACGGCGTATCGGACGTCCTGCCTCAAATGCTCCAAAGCCTGTTGGATTCGCATGAGAGCGCACCGGGCATTCCCGTTGCTATCAGCCGATGCAATGTTTTCAAGGACGTGAACGGAACACAATCCGCGGGTAGTGTCCACCCGTGGGATTGCTTTTTGCGGAACCGAACAGCGAGTAAGCTGGCAAGTCAGGAGGCCCCAATGGATAACTTCTATGCGAGAAGCGTCTTCTTTGTTAAGGACGCCGAAGCCGCGCTGGCCTTCTATACGCAGACCCTCGGCTTCGAGCTGGATTGGAATTATCAATACGAAGGCCGAGCATGGGTTTTCGAAGTCAGTCTGTTCGGATTCTGTCTCATCCTCAATCAAGTTTGGGACGACACCAAAGACCGAGCGGGCCATGGCCGCTGTTTCATTGGTCTTGGACCTGATCAGGCGCCAGCGTTATGCGAGCACATCCGCGCAAAAGGGATCCAGTTCTCGCGCGACGATTGGGGGAACCCTACCCTGGTCATCAAGGACATGGACGGGAATGAATTGTTCTTCTGGGTGCCAGAAAGCGAGTTGGCGAGCCTGGAATCGGAAATGGCAGAACGGAAACCTTAAACCGATCAGTTCCCAGTAGCTGCCTGGATCACGTTCGAGGGAATCGATTGCGAGTGCTATCATGCCCCGCATGCTCGCGGGAGGTTCGCGCCTGAAACACTACGAGATCCTGGGTCCGCTGGGAGCGGGCGGGATGGGCGAAGTGTACAGGGCGCGCGACACGCGGCTGGGACGAGACATAGCCCTCAAGGTTCTGCCGGAAACTGTAGCTCATAGTGTGGAGCGGCAGCATCGGTTCGAGCAGGAAGCGCGGACCGTAGCTTCGCTGAATCATCCCAACATCGTGGCGCTGCACGATATCGGCGACGAGCAGGGCGTTGCCTTCATCGTGACGGAGTTGGTGGATGGCGAAACGCTCCGTGGCGCATCGTACCCATTGCGCAAGGCCATCGAGATCGCCGCGCAAATTGCCGAAGGGCTTGCGGCGGCGCATGCCGTTTCGATCACGCATCGCGATCTGAAGCCCGAAAACGTGATGGTGACGCGCGACGGGCGCGCGAAGATTCTCGACTTCGGCCTTGCGGAACAGCGCGGCGAACGAGTTCCCACCGGCAATACTGCAACCGTTACCGGAGCGGGGACGGTCATGGGGACGGTTGGATACATGGCGCCCGAACAGGTACGTGGGGAGCAGGCCGATCACCGATCCGATATTTTCAGTTTCGGCGCCGTTTTGTACGAACTGCTCGGCGGTCAGCGCGCGTTCGATGGCGACACGGCCGTGGAGGCCATGACTGCGATCCTCAAAAAGGATCCGCCGGATCTCCCCGACTCTGTTCCCGCCGGACTTCGCGACCTGGTGCATCACTGCCTGGAAAAGAATCCCGATCACCGATTCCAATCAGCGAAGGATCTGGCGTTCGCACTGCGTGCTGTGGGCGGACGATCGATTTCGACATCGGGTGTACAGCCCATCGTGAGCGTCGCGCCGGCTCGCCGGCGCCTCCCGTTGTGGACTGCCGCGGTGTTGATCTTGATCGGTATATTCATTGGCGGTGTTGCAGCGCTGCGCTGGGCTTCGTCGCTGGACAGCGGCATCGATCCCATACGTCTTACACGTTTCGCGAGCGAACTGGCGATGGAAGTCGATCCGGCGTTTTCTCCGGACGGCCGGTCTGTCGCATATCGGCGCGCGGGCGGAACCATTGCTGAACTCGTCGTGCAGACCTTCGACTCGCCCACGCCGGTGGTCCTGGTGAACGGGGTCAGTGCGAATCGTCCGATGTGGACTGCGGACGGCGCACGTATCTGCTACATTTCGCAGCGGAGCCTCTGGTGTGTCGGAGCCTCCGGCGGAACACCGCAACGTCTGCTCACGGACGTCGTCAGCGCACTCCTCACATACGATGGAAATACGGTCCTTTTCTTGAAGGGCGACGGCAGCCGCCTTCGTCTCTTTACCAGTTCGCCGCCAGGCAGCGAGCCGAAAGCCGTCGAGGCCTTCGGCGTCCCTTCGGGCGTGGAGGCATTGTGGGCGGTCTCCCCGGATGGGAAGCGACTGCTGATGGGAGGCGACATCGGCGGAGCTCTTTGGGTAGCACCGTTTCCTGCCGGCGCCGCCAGAAAAATCGACGAACGAGGCGATGGCGGCTTGCGTGCCGCCGGATTCTTTCCGGATAGCCGGCATGCGGCGGCTGTCCGATTAGGCCTGGCTTCGGGCCTGGGATTTCACGTGTTGCTGATGGACACGGAAAGCCCGAACCAACGGCTGGTTCTGCCGGATACGGGCGCCATCATCTCAGCCGGAATCAGTCGGGACGGAAAACGCATCATGTATTCGACAGGAGAGCCGGAGTGGGACATCTTTGAATACTCGATCGAGGGCAGGCGGATTCGCCCGCTCGTCACGACTTCCCTCATGGATGTGGCGGCAACCTGGTCCCCGTCGGGCGACAAGTTCTCGCATGTTTCGCTTGGAACCGGAACCGCTGGAACGCTATGGACTCGAGCCCCGGATGCCTCTGCCGCCACGCCGGTGCACGGGTTTTCCAGCAATATCGGCGGAGAGTTGTACTCTCCGGACGGCCGCCGGTTCGCCACGACCAACGCCGGTACCGGCGAGATTGAAACTTTGCCTGCGACCGGCGGAAGACCCGTTCGCATATACACACCTGCGGGCGGTTCCCGGCCCAGATCGCTTTGCTGGTCTCCTGATGGGGAATGGTTGTGGTTCCATGAAGGGCCCGCGTTGCGCAAAGTCCCGAGCCAGGGCGGCCAGGCGGTTACGGTCAGAGATGGCATGGGCGGCTGGAACCTTCTCGCCTGCTCACCCGACGGATCGCTGGCATGGTCCGAAGGCGATGGCCTGCACTTGCTGTCCTCCGATGGAAAACAAGATCGCGTATTGCTTCGAGAGCGAGGCCTCGGAAGCGGTGGACAGTTCGGCGAAGGAGGCAAGGTGTTATATGTGAGTCGCACCGGACCCGACCGCCGAGGCCTGGTGATTGTGGATGTCAACTCCGGCCGCATTCGCCGGGAGGTGGAGTTCGACCTCAATCCCGCGGACAGCATTTCGAGCTTCTCTGTTCACCCGGACGGCAAGAGAGTTCTGCTGGTAACCGGCGGCCTTCGATACGACCTGTGGATGGCGGAAGGATTTGCTCAGCCGGCAAGGGGCTGGAAGAGCTGGTTTCGCCATTGGGAGATCCCTCCGGCGCCCGCCGGCACTGTCGTGCAGGAACCGCAGTAAACCTTCACTTCTCGACCTGGAATCTCCTTACAGCTTAAGTGTTTTTGTGACTCAAAACGTGTAGCGCTCAACTTGATCAAGCCATTTTGCTCTCAAGGCCGGCAAGTCAGTGGAGCTTGTTTGTGGCAGGTCAAAGGCGTTGCGGTAGAGACTCTGGAATTTCTCAGTTGCTGCCGCCTCGAGCGGAAAACGATTGTCTTCGATAGGATAATTCGCAGAGCTGCGCAGTGTATCGAACCAGTCTCTAACAATTGCGGGAAAGCCGGCAGCACAGGCGAGCAGGAGCATGGCAATTCGAAATTCTCCTTTATCTTTCCCATTGCCCTTGAACTGTTCCCATTCCTTTTCGGGGACGGCTGCGCGAACGAGTCTGTAGGTGTTGAAAAGTCTGGTCGCCGCGCGAGGAGTTCGAATGAGGTGGTAATACTCTTTCAGTGCTTGGAGTTCCCAACCCTGTAGCGGCACACTTCCGACTGCTTTAACGGGCGCCGTCGCGACCGCCGTCGCAACCGCCGTCCCAACCGCTCCTATGGCGGATTTGTCCTTAGGTTCAGCGTGTGTATCCTTTTCGATGTCTGAAGATTCTTGCTTCTTTCCAGAATCTTGCTTGGGAGGCGGGATCGTTCCGCCGCCGGCGGACTCCTTCGTCGGAGGCTGTGGTTCCTTCTGTTTTGCCGAACCGGCATTGATCGGCACGATGAGCTGGTCGACCAGCTTCTCATAGCCTTTGGCGCTCATCTGAGGAAGGTGAAAAGGGACGTGAAAGATCTTTTCGAGATAATCCAGCGGTGTGGCAGGAATCTCATCGAGGTCGAGGTCTTGAGTACCGTTATTGGTTTCACGATCCGCTTTCACGAGCCCTTTAAATTCCAGCTGGAGGCTTTGGCGGAGACATCGCTGATCGACTCCGACAATCACAGCGAACAATGGAAACGCCAACAAGAGATGAACAGCCTGTAAGACTTCGACAACTCGATCCGGCTTGCACCGATCCAGATCATCGACGAAGAGCACGATTCGGTCGATCGACTTGCTCAACTGCGTTAATTCGTCGGCCTGGTTAGCCTTTTCCTTGTCACCGGAAGCCCTCAATTTTCGAACGTTGTAGTCCAAAGCTTTTGCGTCTGCGAAGAGGTTGCTTAACGTTTCGAAATCCCGCCGTGCCAGACTCACAAGTCCGAGTTGTCCACTGTAGTCACGAGACTGTGCTCTTTCTTCTATGTAGCGGCCCAAACGCCGCTCGGGCGCAAGATTCTTCGCCTGCTCTCGCAATTGTTTCTCATGAATTTGCGCTTCGAGAAGCCGGGTCCGTGCCGCCTCCTCGCTTTTGAGAGCAGCTTCGACCCGGATCTTCGCATCCTTTACAAGACCATGTTCGAGCTGTTCGCCTTGGGCTCGTTCCGCCTGCGTGGTCCAGTGCTTCAACTTTCCGAGTCCGACGCGTGCTTTCGCTACAAAACCCGCGGCCCACACCACGAACGTTGAAAGTCCACCGAATGCAGCTGCGATGCCACCCGATGCATTAATCCGGTCCCTGATAATGGGGATGTACTCTGATGCATAGAAAGAAACCAAGGGGACGATGACAAGGGTCGATCCAACCCAGGCAAGCCTCCAGTTCCGTCCGGGCTGCTTCCAAATGGAGTTCCATATCGCCCGTGAAAGACCGGCAAGAGACCTGGCTTCTTCTGCGACATCCCGGAGTTTTTCAATGGTTTTCACTTCATCCTTGACGTCGAGAAGATGCGCGATCTGCTTCTTAAGTTCGTCACGGCTGGTGCGAGGCAGCAGATTGTCCAGGCCATGCATCAAACCGTTAACCACAGTCTGTTGAGCTTGCGTTTCGGTTTCGGCAGCCTTCAGATCACCCTGTGCCGCTTCCGTAGCCGATTGCGCCAATCCCACTTCTTCTGAGGCTCGGGCGGTTGCGCCGGCAGCCCCTCTTAGGAGTTTTTCAACCTTTTCCAACTCATTTTCTTTTGGCCGAAGATGAGCAAACAGACTGTCGAAGATTTGTGAGATCAGGCTTGCCCACAGATTGGTGTCGAGATAGTGCCATGCATTGAAATAAACGGGAACAATCTCGCGACACCATGAAGACTCGGAACCGTCGGAAGTCTGGGTCGTTTCCTTCGCGAGTGCTTTTAAACGCAAATCAATCAAATTCATGAAGTGGCTCTTGCCGGATCCCCAATTTCCGAACAAGCCGACGGCGAGCGGAAGTGGTGTTTCTCGGAGCGCGATCAACTCTGCAAGCCGGTTTGCGAGTTCGTCGACGAACAAATGATCCGGAAGTGGCCGCAGACCGACTGCGCAAAACTCCGAACTATGGCCTGCGGGACCCGGCATATATTCGCCGTCCGCTGCCTGAAAAGATGGAGGCGGGACGCGCCGCTCTGAGGGTGGAGGCGGCTTTGGAGTGAAAGTGGTCTGCGGGAGAAGAATGGCATCCCAAGCCTCTTCGTTCTCGACCAAATCGACAGTTCTGAGAAAGTCTCGGAATTCTCTCCGCAGGCTAGCCAACTCAAGTCCCACACCTTGCAGCCGCGACCAGGCCATCGGACGCAAGCCGGACGAGGGTGCAGTGAGGAGCGCCGCCAGTAAGTGTCTCTGATGTATGACCGCAGGTCCAAGTTCTGAGACTTGAGCGGCAATCTCGGAAGCATGAGTCAAAACCTGAGTGACATTTGCACTTGCGCGCCCCAGGAGTTCTCCTGCGTCAATGACACTTTGCGCAGGGCTCTGGTCCGAATCGGATAAGAATTCCTTCCGCGCTTTGTCATACCGCCCTTCGCTTTGCATGGCTTGGCGCAGAAACCATGCAGTGTCATGTAAGTTTGAATTCGCTGATTCAGAAAACGCGAACAACAGGCAGCTCGATGTGACTCCGGTTCTTTTGCTGGTTTTCGCCAACTCCCTTGCTCTGTGGAGTATGCCTGTCGCGCTGGTGGAGAACTGGAATGACGTTCCCGACGATTGGGATGGCGAGGCCGTTTCGGACGCCAAATCCAGATTCGCAATCGCGAAGGCGATTTCCTCGAACTCCTTTTCCGGCGGAGAGTCGCGTTCGAGGACGGGTGTGGCATTAGCCCAAATAAACGTTTCTGCTAAAAAAGGTAATCGTCTCCATTCGCATTGCCTCAACAAGACCGGAAACAGTTTCATTTGGTTCCTGCGCGAACGCTCCATCAGCCGAGCGAATTCTTCCGGAGCATGTTGAGAAGCAATGTATTCGTTCGACAGAAGTACGGTAGCAATGTCGGCACGTGTAACCGCCGCTTCAATTTCAGCTGGCCAGTTGTCACCGGCTTTAAGCCGCGAATCGTCCCACCATTCAACGTTCTCGTGGGCCGCGAGCTTTTTCTTTAGCAACTCCCGCCACTCGCGATCCTGGCGGCACGCACTGATGAAAACCAATCTTCGTTTTTCGTTCATATGGGGATTCGTGGTTCGGGCAGTGTTTGTCGTCCGGTGTTTGGAGTCAACCGAAACTTTCTGGTTTTTCGGAGTCAGTGCGGCGGTACGCGGGGCTATTTGGTGAGCGTCTGTTGGGGTGGACGCGACGTCTTTCTTGATGTCGCGTCCACCCTCCTTGGCCAAGGAGGGGATTGGCCTCGGAGCCGATTCTAGTTGGTTGGTTTCTGTTCGACGTGATCGATGACGGTAACCGTAAGGGCGTGCGTTCCTTTTTCCACCTTCAGTCCGAGTTGTCTCTCAATTGCCTGGAAAACGTTCAGGCCGCCGGTTGGTTCGAGAGCCGCTCCGCCGTCGCCGGCTGGTGCGGGAGTTGTGCCCCGGCCGCCGCCGCCTTCGAGTACATTGCGTCCTGTCCAGGCCACGGTGAAGTTCCAGCCTCCTTCGAGACCGCTCGCATCGACACCCGGGTGATCGAAATAGGCAGGCGCCCATTGCTGGATGTTCTTCGCAAGCTCCTTCATGGTTGTATTCACGCACGTATATGCAGCGGTCGCGCCCGGCGTCGCAGGAACAGCTTCCCGATCAGCCCGACAGCCCGCGCGCTCGGAGGGATCCGCCTTCGTCATTTTGAGTTCGCCCTTCGGCGGCAAGATCGCATAGACAGTCGCCTGGCGCTCTTCCTGGTGTGTTTTCAGTTTGAACCGGTCCTCGAGCAGCGCATGCAACATCATCAATGCGATGCCGATCGGCGGGGCGATTTCACGTCCGCCGCTTCTATCCGGCGCGCCGATTCCGGTGCTGGGCGTCTTTGCGAGAATCTGATAACGATCGGTTTCGATGAATTTCGGTCCGCCGACAATCAAGGATGCGACGAGATTCGGAGGAAGCTGCATCGACAGCCCGATGAAGTCTCGAATCGAACCGACCGCATCGATCCTGCCGCCAGGCGAATACCGGATACCGACACCCTGGGGCGAACCCGGCTCGACAGGCTTGATATCTGCAGCTTCGAACTCCGGTTTCTCGGGGGGCAGTGCTGCCACGGCCGCGGGAAGATTATCCGTCGGTCTGCGGTTGATGCTGTCGATCGTGACGACTGCGGTGGCCACTTGCTGCGATTCCAGCTTCAGACCGAGCTGCTTGTCGACGGCATCGAAGACCGAAATGCCGTCGGCACCGGCTGCGGCCAGCTGAGCGCGACCCGTCCACCTGAGTTCGAAATCCCATTTACCTTCCAGTTTGGTCTGGTCGACCACGGTCTTGTCGAGATATGCATTGGCCATCATGCGGAGGTTTTCTGCGATCTCAGCAGAAGTAAGGTTGTAGCAATTCACCACCTGTAAAGGCACGACACCGGGCTGCGGCTGTTGCGGTTGGCCCTGGCAGCCGTTCCTGGTTCCATCCGATTGCTTCAATTTGTGCTGGCCCCTTCCGAGCGACAGCACAAAAACGGGTAACGGCTTCGTATCGTTGTGAAGCTTGAGACCGAAACGGTCGGCCAGCAGCGGTCGCAGCATGAGGCGGGCTTGTTCGGTGGTGACGTCGGCAGGCACCTTCGCGATCACGTCGAAACGATCGGTCGCGAGCCAATTCGGCCCGCCGGTGACCTTCTCCTCCGTGACACCATATGCCAACCGAATCAAGTCCGTCATTGTTGCAGTACGGATCTCAAACCGGCCATTGCGAGGCGTACCGCCACTCATCTGCGGCTGCAGAGTGTCGGCGCTGGCCTGGACAACCGCCATTTCAAAGGCGGGTGGTTTCCCGGTGGACTGGCCAAAGGCCGTGAAAGACAACAGGACGACTGTGCCGATGCATGAGATTGTTCGCTTCATGTTCATAAACCCCCTCGAGGTATCGAGACGCACGAGTAATAGACGAGACTTCCCTCGCCTTTCTTAACAGACGATTTCAAGAAGCTCGTGAATTCGCATACTCTATGAACCCATGGCTGGCGGCTACGTGCACAACATCGATCCAGTGATTGCCGACGTCGCGGGCGTGCATCTTTGGTGGTACGGGCTCGGATTCGCGTTTGGTTTCTTTCATATTCTTCGCTATTTACTGCGCGACCACCTGCGTCTGAGTCTGACAAGGAGAGATGTCTGGACGCTGGCGACGCTGATTGCCCTTGGTACGCTCATCGGCGGGCGCGCGTTAGAGATTGCGTTCGATGAGTGGCCTTTCTACCAGCGCCGTCCCGAACTCATTCCCGCATTCTGGCTGGGCGGCATGGCGACGCACGGTGTGCTAATCGGAGCAGTTTCGGCGGCTGCGCTTTACGCCTTCGTGAGGAAAAAGTCATTCCTGGCAATCGCCGACACGCTGGCGGTTCCGGCCGCGTTCTTGATGGGAATGGGTCGTGTCGGAAACTTTATTGATGGTCAGATCGTGGGCAGCGTCACGGATGTGTGGTGGGCGGTCCGGTTTCCTTATGCCGACGGATTTCGCCACCCGGTGGTTCTGTATGACGGAGCCAAGAACTTCTTGCTGATGTTGTATCTGATCAGCTTACGGCTGCCCCACAAAACACCGGGTGCCATCGCCGCCCGGTTCGTGTTCTGGTATTCATTCCCGCGCATCTTCATTGACCTCTTTCGTGACTACCCGACGCACCGGTTGGCCCTGGGGACCGGACAAACATTGAACCTCGTGATGACCGCAATAGGCGCGGCGCTCCTTGTGCGCTCGCGGTTCCGGCGGCTAGGCCGATTAAAGAGCGCGACTCGAATTCCCGTGCCGCTTGCGCTTGAAGACGACCGACCACAACACTGGGCGCAAGAGGTCATTTTTGTGGTGCTGATTGCTTGCTGCGTCGCCATCCCCAGCAACTGGACTCAGGACATCCCGACTCGCTACGGGAGCCGCCATCCGGGTTTGAAGCATTCGTGGCTCTATCCTCTGATCGATTGGGCTCCGCCTCCAGCAACACCTTCTGTTCCGCCTGCACGCTGAACGCTACCGCGGAGCGCCGAGCAGAGCGGGAAAGCCTGTGACGAGTTGACGCCGCCCCGTAGTAGAGATCGGTTTCTCGCCGAGGTACACGTCGAAGAGCGCCCAACAGAGTTCCGGCGACTGGATCTCCGGTCTGGACTGGCCATTGACTGTGGTATTGAGACGCCCGTCGGAGCCGCAGGAGAAGACGATTTCCGTTCCTCGGACAAGCTCGTTCAAATTGAAATGGCTCCGGAAGCGTTCGAGCGCGACTGAGGCGCGATCTCTGGCGGACTGCGTTAGACGTGCGACACGAGGTTTTAAGGCGTCGTCAAATGCGGCGCCGATAGCTTCCCCGGCGACATCGCGCGCCATGATCAGACGCAACGTCATCGCTATCTGCATCTCAAGCAGGCGGCGAAAGAAGGTCTGGTCCGCTTCGAGAGCAGTTGCGGGTTTCCCCACAAACGTGGGAAGAACCGCGCGAGCACTCTGGCCATCGACGTAGAGGCCATACGCGTAAACCTTTACTCTGAAGATCGTTCGTTCGCGTGTGGCCGTACCCGTCAACTGATGGAGAGCGCCGCCTCCTGGAGGCGTTATTGTGACCGGAAATGCGATGCCGCTTTGACGATCTACTGTTACAGACTGTGCGGCAAGGTACGATCCATCGCAAAGCAGGACGCCTATAAGAGACAGGCGTAGCAGGCGAAACAACACTATGGCCTCAACACATACTCCGGCGCCGTGGGGTTCGCCCCCTTGTGGCAGCAATTGCCCAGGAAATTCGGCCGGTAGGGTTTACTGAAACTGTTGTTGCCCGCGGGAAGGGTGCCGACTTTGGCAGGTCCGTTGATTCGCGCGAGCACGCGGTCGCGCGCCTGCTCAATCTGGCTGAGCAGCCGGTCGATGTCCCATCCGACAAGATTGCCCTTCCAGTACACGACCTTCCCCGCAATCAAGACATCGCGGACGTGCCGGGCGTTCATCATGGTCACAATCGTACCGGGCACATTGTTCATCGGCCACGTGTTGATGTTGCGCGCGTCGAGCACCACGATGTCCGCCTCCTTGCCCGGAGTCAGCGTGCCGACCTTGTCCAGAATGCGGTTTGCCGCCGCGCCCGCGATGGTGGCCATCTCGATCACCTGACGCGACGTGACAAGTTGCGGGATCGGCAGAGCCCCTGGGTTGCTCTCCTGGAAGGCGAGGTCGTTAGCCAATGCGCGCTGCAGACAGAAGGCGCCCCTCATCAGCGAAAACGGGTCGGTGGTCATGTTCGTATCGACGTCGGGGCTCAGGCTGGGGAGGATGCCGTGATTGAGCGCCTGCTGAATCGGCGGCATGCCGTGCCGCATTTGCATTTCGATGAGGTTGGCGATCGAGACATGCGCGCCTCGGTCGCGCACGATCTCCCACGCCCTGGATTGGTTGGCCTTCGGGTACCCCGATGTGCCGGCGCCGATCTGCGCAACCGGGATGTCCTGCCAGCGAGTGGCGTGTACAAACGTGACGTCCGACCAGTCTGCAAGGTTCCGGGGATCCGCCGCCGCACTGACGATGCCGTTCGGATTGCCGACAGTATGGTTGTTGATCAACGCGCCGAACGAGCGGCCGAGTTGCCACCCCGTGTACGGCGCGCCTGCGAACGCCGGCCCTGCACCACCACCGAAGCCTAGAGTCACCAACTGGTCTCGTGAGCTGAAGGACGTCTTCGCGAGCCGGCCAATTCCCTTTGTCGTGTCATCCATGGCGCCGGGAACTTCGAACGGAAAGCCTTCGGCACTCCTGTTGGTCCCACCGCTGTAGTCGAAGACCATTCGGCGCCCGGAATCCATCAGTCCCTTGATCATGGCGTCGGTGTGTTCCGGCGTGTGATTCGCCTGCGAGGTGTCCGTCCCACACGTGACGCCCTCGCTGATTTGGCTCAGACAGGCCACAAGCTCTGAGATGTAGCAATCCTCGGGGTCGTACGGCACACGCCCCAGGTCCCAGATGAACGCGCCGGGGGTTTTCGGATCCGCGATTCGACCGGCCGTCCAGATACTCTGAACAACCGACCCATAGCTCTCCTGCGGCCAGGCGCCTTGAAGCATGCCATCCGCAATGATGCTCCGCTGTAAGGTTTCGTATTGGTGATGATGCGTGGTGATGAAACCAGGCATCACGATCGTGCCCGAGCAGTCGATCACTTCAACGTCGGCGACGGAGATGTTCGGCGCGACACTGACGATCACCTTCCCATCAATCAAGACGTCCGCGTTCTCGAAGTCGCCCACCTTCGGATCGAGACTGAGCACGACGCCTCCCCGAAGCAGGATGCGGCGTTTAGTGCCGTCGCCGACGAGATTCTGCAACTGCGCCGGTATAGCCGCAGTTGAAGCGAGGGAGGCGCCGGCGAGCCCGGCGGCAGTGGTAAGAAACTTACGGCGGGACGACATGGTTGACCTCCTTATGACGCGATTCGAAGGAGCTTGATCAGGTTACCGCCCAGGATCGCTTCCTTGTCGGCATTGCTCAGGAAAGGTGCGTTGAGGACAAAGTCGATACCCACCGGCCAATCAAACGGGTAGTCGGTACCGTAAAAGAGGTGATCGACGCCGACCTCGGCCACGAGGTGGCGCAGACCTTCTTCGCGAAAGATCATCGTGTCGATGTACAGTTGGCTCCTGAAGTACTCGCTCGGTTTTTTCTTCAGCGCCTTGCAGTCAGCGCCCCCGCCACGGCCGCACAACGCATCCGATCGGCCGGTATACGAAGGCAAGTAGCCGCCCGCGTGAGCGGCGCAGATCTTGAGTCCGGGATAACGATCCAGTGTGCCTTCAAAAATGAGGTGCGAGAGGAATACCGTGGTTTCCAGCGGGTTGCCGATCGTGTTGCCCAAACCGCCTTTTCCCTGCAAGCGAGGATTCTGCGTCGTGCCGGGCGCCTGCTGTGGGTGCATGAACACGACGACCCCGAGTTCCTCCGCTTTGGCCCAGAACGGATCGAACTTCCGGTCCGAGAGTTCCTGGCCTTCAACGCTGCCTCCGATGGCGGCGCCGCGCATTCCCAGTTTTTTAACCGCCTCGTCCAACTGATCGGCCGCCAGATCCGGATGTTGCAACGCAAGCGTAGCCATTCCCACGAACCGGTCCGGATGTTTGGCGCACCACTGGGAGATTTTTTCATTCTGCAACTTGATAAGGTCGCGTGCGAGCGCGCGATCCGCCGAGTACCCCCAGGCGTTGACGTTGATCGCCTGATAGTCGATCCCCTGCGCATCCATATCGATCAACCGCTGCGCGTTGCCGAGCGCGATGTTCCCTGTGAGGTTCCCCTTCGCAGTGGCCGCCAGGCTGGTGTCCTTGACCAGGTCCCAGACCTCAGGCACGAAACAGTGAGAATGAATATCGACCGTCTTCACGCGCCTGCCGCCGATGGACAACTCGCGACGCTTGCCTGGAGGCGCGCCGACCTGGAAAGAAGCGAACGCGCCGGCCGTTGCGCCGGCGACATTTTTGAGAAAGTCTCTGCGATTCGGCATGGTGTCGCCCCTGCAGTTGATTATTTGTTCGTTAAGGATGGTGCGCGCATTCGTGATAGTCAAGGTTTCGAATGAGATGCTTCTTGACATCGATGAATTCCAGCGCGAAAACTATTCGGCAACTGAACACAAAAGTCATGAAGTGCTCAAGGAGGTTCACATGCGTCGCGCTCTTGCCGTGATCGTTGTGATGGCCGTTATGTTGGGAGTGCCGGTCTTCGGCGCGGGCCAGGTCGCGCCATCCGGCACAAGAACGTTCGATGAAACGGTGACGAATACCGGCGCCGCCATCAAATCGGCTGTGGACGCGGCCAAAGCTGCAGCCGCTGCGAATACGAAATGGACTCCACCTCGTACACCGTGGGGTGATCCGGATCTTCAGGGATATTACTTGAACCACAGCGGCTATACGCCCCTGGAGCGGCCCACAGAGCTGGCGAACAAGCCGTTCTATACGGAAGAGGAGGCGCTCGCGGCTTTCAAGCGGGCCGTCGAGTCGGACGCAGAGGTCGATGAGAGAGTCGTTCACTATGACTGGAAGGAATATGGGATGGACGCCTGGCAAAGCGGCGTCCGGCCGAACCTGCGCACGTCGCTGATTGTGGATCCGCCGGACGGTCGAATTCCGCCTTTGACGCCGGAAGCAAGAAAACGGCAAGCCGAGGCCGCCGCCGGACGCGCGAAAGGCGGCTTGGATGTGACATGGGCCCCTTTATACACACGTTGCATCACCGGGAACGGAGGACCGCCAAAGATTCCGGGCGGCGTCACCGCCGAGTCCGAGATCATCCAGACGCCGGGATACGTGGTGATGGTCATCCAGGCGAATAACGACGTGCGCATCATTCCACTGGACGGGCGCCCACGTCTGCCTCAGAGCGTCGGCCTGTGGCTCGGAGACGCGCGAGGTCGCTGGGAGGGAAACACGCTGGTTGTGGAAACAACCAATTTCCACAAAGAACGGAACTTCCGAGGTTCAACCGTCGGGTTGAAGCTTGTGGAACGCTATACGCTTGTCGGCCCGCAGACCCTGCGTTACGAATTCACGGTAACCGATCCGACGACATGGACGAGATCCTGGTCCGTAGACAGCGTCTGGCCGAGGATTGAGGCGCCGATCTATGAGTTTGCGTGCCACGAACAGAATTACGGCTTGATGAATTGGGCGACAGGCTCGCAGATCCGGGAAGCCGAGGCCGCAAAGAAGTGATGATCATTCGAACTTAAGGAAGGAGAAAGATTCCATGCGGATCAAAATGACGATCGCTGGTGTCGTGGTCACAGTGGCTTTCCTGCTCGGCGCCAAGCCGCTGGCGTCGCATCATGCTTTCTCGGCGGCCTATGACGAGACTAAACCGGTCAACCTCGTGGGGACCGTTACCAAGGTGGAATTGATAAACCCACATTCGTGGATCTGGATCGATGTGAAGGGCAAGGATGGCAAGGTGGTCAACTGGGGTATCGAAGGAGGCCCCCCGGCCAATCTCTTCCGGAACGGAATCACGAAGACAAGCTTGCCGGTGGGTACCGAGATCAAGCTTTTTGGCTATCAAGCCAAGAGCGGAGAGACCAGGGGCGTCGGCGTGTTCGTGGAGTACCTCGACGGGCGGAAGGTGTTCATGGGCGGATCGGCGCCTGGCGCCAATGGCCGGGACACCAAATGAGGTATCTGACTGTGACTGCGGCCGCTGTGGCCATGCTCTGGGTGACGGCAATTCCGGCCCTGGGTCAGGCCCAATCCGCGCCAGTCTTTCCTGCCTACAAAGCTCCTCGAACTGCGGACGGCAAGCCTGATTTGAACGGGATTTGGCAATCCTTCACCACTGCGAATTGGGACATTCTGACGCACGAGGCGCAACCGGGTCCTCGTCCTGAAATCATGGGCGCGTGGGGCGCAGCGCCGGGCGGGCAGGGAATCGTCGTAGGAAATGAGATTCCATACCAGCCGTGGGCTGCAGCGAAACAGAAGGAGAACTTTGAAAAGCGGATGGCGGTCAAGCCCACCAACGACCCGCATCGCTATGACACAGGCGAGCCGGAGCTGCAGTGTTATCGGCCCGGCGTGCCGCGCGCCAACTACATGCCTTTCCCATTTCAGATCTTTCAGACGCCGCGAGAGATCCTGGTCGTGTACGAGTACAAAGGAGCGTTGCGAACGATCTACATGGATCCTCATCGAGAGCCTCCCACGGATTCGTGGATGGGATGGTCGAATGGCCGCTGGGAGGGCGATACGCTGGTCGTCGACGTCAAGGGGTTCACTGAGAACACCTGGTTCGACCGGGCGGGGAATTTCCATAGCGCTGATCTCCATGTCGTCGAACGCTACACGCCAATCAGTCCTTACCACATCCAGTACGAAGCGACTATCGAGGATCCCAAGGTCTTTACGAGACCGTGGAAGGTAAGCTTCCCGCTCTATCGTCGGGTGGAGTCGAACATTCAACTTGTCGAGTTCAACTGTGTCCCCTTCGTCGAAGAGATGATGTATGGGCCGCTTGGACTCTTCAAACGGCAAAGCAAGTAGACACGTAGTCAACAATGTCTGCCCTTCGTTTTTGCGAATGGTTGGCCACCACACCTGCGAGTATCGCGCTTCACGAGTCCCATTACATGTTTCCCATTGTCTTGACGGTTCACGTTCTGACTTTGTGCGTGTTGGTTGGAACGTCCATGATGGTGGACCTGCGACTTTTGGGCTGGACCTTCCGCCATGTGCGCGTGTCGGAGGTCGTTGCGCGGCTCTTGCCGTGGACGGGAGGCGGCTTTCTGTTGATGATCGCCTCCGGAGCGCTTCTTTTCTATGCTGCGCCGGTGCTGCGATACCAGAATCTATTCTTCAGGCTCAAGATGATGACGTTGGTACTGGTGGTCGTGAATGCGTGGGTGTTTCATCGCAACGTATATCGTAAAGTGGCGGACTGGGATATGGATCCGGTTCCGCCGCGAGGGGCGAGAGTAGCAGGCGGCCTGTCGCTTGCGTTGTGGGCAATTATGATCACCCTGGGGCGAATGATCCCGTATCAGGTGTATTGGTTCAAATGACTCTGCTCGAGTTCTGTCAATGGGTTCAGTTTTCTCCGCCACTTGTTGCGATGCGCAGTTCCTCGTGGCTGTTTCCCGTCATCGCGAGCATCCATCTTATGGGATTGGCGATGATTGGCGGAGCCGTCTTGGTGGGTGACCTGCGTCTGCTCGGGATCGGATTGGCTCGGCAACCTGTGGCACTGGTGGCGCGAGACGCCGAGCGGTGGCTCATCGCAGGCCTTTTCGTAATGTTGCCCACCGGGATACTTCAGTTCATGTGTTTCGCAACCAAGTATTACTTCCTGAAGTTCTTCTGGGTGAAAATGATCTCGCTGTTCCTGGTGCTCGTCTTCACTTTTTCCGTCCGTCGCAAAATAGTGGCCATGGCCGATGACGTGACCAGTTCTCCTGCCAGGGCCAGACTAGCGGCCTTAGTTTCACTTTCGTTGTGGACCACCATTGCCGTCGGGGGACGCTGGATCGGGTTCCCGTGACGCATGGTTGCACCCCTTTCGGGGTGCAGATTCATCTTTCAAAAAATGAGCCGAAGTTGCGCCTGGAATTGACGGCGCAAGTTCGTTTTTCCATTGATCGTACCGAAGCTGGTATTGGTGAGCGCCAATACAGGGGCGTTCAGTTCCGGATGATTCAGCACATTTCGTGCGTCCATGCGGAATTGCAGCGTCTTCGACTCGCTGAGCTTGAACGATTTTTGGAGATTCGCATCAAACCGCCACTGCCCTGGTCCCTCGAACGTGCGTTGGCCCAGGGTTCCCCGCGTTCCGGGCTGGGGAGTTTGAAAAACAATCTTGCCTGACGGGTCCGCGACCGCATCGAGCGTGCACTGTGTGTTGAGGCCTTGCAGCGACGTTATTTGACCGCATTGCGGGTCGTCCACCACGGTGTAGCCCTTCGGCATGTAGTTCCAGTTTGTGCCCGTATCATATATGGCGTTTCCGGACTTCAGATCGAACGGTCCGACAATATCCGCCGTACCGAGAGCATAGAGCATATTCTGGGCCCCGATGCTGGTGGGCTGTCCACTGGTTAGGTTAACGATCCAGCTCATCTGCCACCCTTCGATGATTCGAGCCACAGTGCCGGAACTGTTACCAAAGAAGAGCCTGCTGGGCCCCATTGGCAGGGCGAACGTTCCGTTGGTCCGGAAGTCGTGTTTGCGAGAGTCCGATTGCACTGAATAATCCGCATGCCGGTCGGCCAGCGTTGTAAATGTAGCTCCGAGGCCGCCCGCCTGTCCCGTACCCAGGTTCTTGGCGAACGAATACGTGGATTCGAGGGTTATGCCGTGCGTGGGCCGCATCGTGACCTGTGTTTGCAGAGAGTGGTAGTTGTTGCTGTACAGCGTCGTCATGTTGTTGACGGCGCCAAACTGCGGGTTGGTCACGATGAAGTTCTCCGCAAAGCCATTCTGCCGGAGAACCGCGCCGACGACGCCGGAAGGAATGACCGGCAGGTTGGGATTGACGGCACGATCGTAATTCAACGTGTTGAGCGAGGCCGCCAGCGCCGAGTAATTGCCATTGGCAAGATTTTGCCGGAGCGTGGTGTTTTGCCGCAGGTGCATGCCCGCGGTCTGCAGAACCCCGTTGAGTGTTGAGCCCACCGGTCCGAATCCGGTTCCCCCCGCAACGTTCACGCCTCTGAACATGTCTTCCAGCACTCTGAGCGCCGGGCTCGAATCGTTGCCCACGCGCGCGGCGTCAAAGGCTTCCCTCAAGCCGTTGTAAAGGAAGTTGGGTTGATTGATATTGACGACAGGGTCCCATTGCTTCCTGGACAGAGTTCCGATGTAACGCACGTCCAGTGTCAGATTCGGCCGGATGCTTCGAGTAACCGACAGCGTCAGGTTCTGGGCATAGGGCGTTTCATTGCCCGCGTCCGGAATGTAAATCTGTTGGTTTCGGGGTCCCGTCAAGAGGCTCGGCTGCATCGGCTTGAGTGGGGCGCCGCTGGCGTCAATGGTACGAACCGGAAAAGTGAACGATCTCATCTTCGCGAGATCCAGGTAAGGATCGTTGTTGGCGGGCACGTAGGTGGCGATGTCGCTGGCGCCCGGGGCGTTGATCTCCTGGATGATATTGTTGCCGGACTGGTTGATTTGATAGGTGATCTGGTATCCGCCGCGGACAGTGGTCTTGCCTGCGCCTAACCAGGGCACTTGCCATGCAAAGCCGACCGCCGGCCCGAAATTGTTCCAGTCATTCGGATACCATGGCGTGCTGGAATTCGGGGAGCCCTTGCCGACGAACTGGAGCACCGTCGGATCGGAGCGTTGTCCCGGTCTCATCCAGCCGTCCCAGCTTCGTCCCGAGATACCAAACATGGCGTCGCCACCGCCGACTGGAAGCGGCATCAAACCATTCGATTCCCATGGCACCGAAAAATAGGCCCATCGGGCGCCAAGGTTGATCGTGAGACTGTTGGCTACCTTCCAATCGTCCTTAAAGAAGATGCTCGCCTCATTCTGATTGTGCATATCGCGGATTCGGTGATCGAAGTTCTTGAAGTCGGAAAACGTTTCCTTGTTCGTCGGGTCCGTTATCCAGCTCCCCTGGCTTAGATTGCTCAACGACCCCGCGAAGAAATTCAGCATTTGGCGCATGCGTTGGTTGTTTCCGGTGGTTGGCGTACCGGCCAATCCTGGGATGAGTGGGCTGGCGATGGCCCCCGCCGGTATAGCGGACAGTTGGTTTTCGCCGCCGACTGCCGCCGGCATCAGATTATTGATGGCGTCCTGTCCCAGGGAATGTCCCTTGCGGAGTTCCGCGCCGAGTTTGAAAGAGTGCGTGCCTTTGGTCCAACTCACCGAGTCGCCGAACGTCCACAATGACGTATCGTCAAAGTAAGTGGCCTGCCCACTGGCGATGGGAATCGTGTTGAATGTCTGCAACCCAAGGATGACCGGATACCCGTTCTGGTTGGGAAAGAAGCCGAGAGCATCTTTGCCTGTCTTAGGATTGTTGTACGCGCTGTAGCTCCTGCCTTTGGTCAGCCTGTACCCCAGACGCGCCTCATTAAGCATCGTCGGCGATAGTGTCGATGTGAAACTCACCGATAAGGTCTGCGGCTTTCGGTTGACGGAACCCCGCAAGCCATCCGGCACAATCTCATAGCCCGCATTGCCCGATGAGACCTCGTACGTGTAGCTCACGGCTGCCTTGTGAGCCGTGTTGAAGTTGTGATCGATCTTGGTATTGATCTGTTTGCGGCCGAGACTTCCACCAAACGCGAATATGCCCTCGGATCCGCCGCGCTCGCTGCGGGTCCATCGGTAGCCGCCCATATTCAGGCCGTCGCCGACATCATAGTTGTTCGGCGCCGGCATCTTGCCAAGGACTGTGTTGACAAAACCTGTGGGATCGACAGCGGTGCGGTAGGTATCCCAGGTACCCGTCGAGGTGTTCGCGCGGCCGATTTGCGCATCGGAGCAATCGGGCCTTGTCGGAGTGTTTGTTACCGGACCAAACAAGCTCACGTACCGAAGCTGGCCGGTAAACGGATTACTGGCATCCTGCGCGCCCGGATTGTATGCGGGCCTGAGCGGATTGCCTATCCCATCGACGACCTGAATGGTCGGTGTCGCTCCGGTGGCCTGAAGAGGCTGGGTTATGTTTCCGTTATTCCAGCCATCGAAGTACCGAAAAATGCCATTCCGCGCGCACGGCGTGAGTACTGTCGGGTTTTGCGTGGTTCGCGCGTTGACGATCAGTCCATCAAACAACCCAAAGAAAAACGTCTTATTTTTGGCGATGGGACCACCCATGCTCGCGGTGTATTGGTGCGTGTTTGTCCAATTTGGTGTAACGGGCTTCCAGGCACCCGTTTTGGAGTCGACAGCCCTGTTGTTGCTCCAGGTGTTGGCATCCAACGCGGAATTGGTAGCGGACCACACAAGGCTGCCGGAATACCGGTTTGTTCCCGAACGTGTCAGGAATTGAATCTGGGCATTACCCCGCCCGAATTCGGCATCTACGGGAGCGAGGATCATTCGCATCTCGCCAATCAGATCAGGGTTCATGAACGTTGCCGATTGAGCGCCGGCTTGCACCCAATACGCTGAACCACTCGCATCCACGCCGTCCCGCTGCATATTGACTTTGCTGGCATCGACGCCGGCGAATGTTCCATTCACGCCATCGTCGTTGATGCGAGCCCCCGGCAACAATCGGAACAGGTCCAACACATTGTTGCCGACCAGCGGCATGTCCTGCACTTTTTGCTGGGCAAGGACTTCGCCAACGGAAGAACTCGACGTCGCCAACAACGCGTCTGCCGCTACGGTGACGTCTACCGTCTGGGTCTGCGAAGCGACCTTCAGTGCAAAGTTCAAACGGATCTGTTCTCTGTTCCCCAGTATGACGCCCGTGAATGTCGCCTTTTGAAAACCCGGCAAATCGGCGGACACCGTGTAGGTCCCCGGCAGAAGGCTGGCGAGGCTGTATGCGCCGGCTTCGTTGCTGATCACCGTCGAAACCACTCCGGTGGCGTTGTTTGTCGCCGTCACGGATACACCCGGTAACACGGCGCCGCTTGCATCAGCCACAGTCCCGCTGACCGTTGCATACGTTGATTGACCCAATCCTTGTGTGGAAATCAGAAGAGAAAGCAACACAGCGACCACAATGGAGTTCTTCACGACATCCTCCTTCGTTGAAAGGGACCAGCACATTGTGAAAAGTGGGGACGAAATTGTGTGTGAAGCTATGCCGTGTCCCGAGAGTTGTCAAGCAATCCCGGGCGCGAACAAATTGCGAAGCAATTCCGGGACGGTGCACTAAATTTTCCCTAATTGCGCCAAAGAGTCGCAGTATTCGGCCAGCACCAAGCGCAATTAGGGAATTTAGTGCACCGTCCCTGAATTTGTTCGCGCCCAGATTTCAAATCGACCCATGCAATTTCCGAAACTACTCATCGAAGGGCCTCCGGAGTTCGCGAGTATTCGCACGCGCCTGGAGTCTATGGAGCCAGAGCGCTTCGCGGATATCGCACGGCTTTTGGGAGTCACCGAGGCGGAGCCGCCCATTCGGGTGATCCTTGCCGACGAGAATTCGAATTTCGCGCGCAGCGTGTCGTCATGGATTGCAGGCTTTGCAGTCGGCGAGTCCAATCTCGTCGTCGTTTTCCCATCGCGATCGCCAAGCTATCCGAGCCGCACACTCGATGACGTCGTCCGCCACGAAATCGCTCATGTGCTGATCCGGCGCGCGTCCGGCGGCGAACCCGTACCGCGCTGGTTCAATGAAGGACTTGCAATGGTCGTTGAGCGAGAACGGCGGTTCGCAGATCAAACCACGCTTCTTTACCAATTAATGTCGGGTTCCCGGGCGAGCCTTGACCAAATCGATCGTCTCTTCGCAGGCGGCCAGAACGATCAGACCCGCGGCTACGCATTGGCGGGTGCCTTTGTCCGTGATTTGCTGAAGCGTTACGGGGCGGAATCCGGGGCTGAAATCCTGATGCGCGTGAGGCGTGGCGCCGCATTCAACGATGCTGTGAGAGAGACAACCGGCGCCACGCTCGGCGCAATGGAAGCCGAGTTCTGGAAGCGGCAGCGGATCTGGACGACGTGGCTTCCGATCATCGGGTCGTCGACGACGCTTTGGCTGGCCGTGACCTTCCTTGCATTGCTTGCGATCTACAGGCGAAGGCGAAGGAATCGCGAGATCGAGGAACGCTGGGAAAAAGAAGATGACGCTGAGGTATAAATCAGAAGGGAAACTTTGTTTTGTCCGCTGCGACCGTGTTGACAACAGCGTGCGAGACCGATCCGTCTGGCGCCGACGGTGCGAGAAGCGGTCAGAGGGGGGCGCGGCTGGGTGAGGGCAGGTACGAGCCCAGTTGGTTCCTTGCCGGCCCTCACCCTGGCGGCTTTTCTTGATGCTCGCCCTATCGGGCTCGCACGCCGTGGGCGCCATCCCTCTCCCGGAGGGAGAAAGAGTACGATGATCCCGATGCCGAACCTGCTCTCGCAGCTTACAAAGGACGCACAAGCAAGATTCCTCGAGGAATTGAACTACTTGAACCTCGAAGAGATTCGCGGTTTCTGTTCCGATCGCGGGATCCCATACAGGATTCTGGCCGAGGATCCCGACGGAAAGATGAAGGCCACGAAGGATACTGATCGAAAGCCAATCGTGCTGGCTCGCGTTCGACATTACCTGGCCACCGGAAACGCAGGTCAACCGACCTGCATCACCGCGAAGATCGTGCGGTACGATGATCCACCTGCGAGGCCGGGACCTCGCGATCGTCTGTATTATCGCTGGTACTCGAAGGAGCACACCGGCATCCTGCAGTCGCTCGGTGAACTCACGGATGGCCGATTCCGGGATGGCGCCGTCGCACGGGTGCTCGCCATCGAGTTCTGGACTCGCGGAGAGGCGCCGACGCTCGCCGAGTTCGCGCGGGCCTGGATCAAAGCCAAGGCCGACGAGCACCTGCTACTCACCGCGGAGTACGCTTACCTCACGGACCTCAAGCACAAGCGGGCGGGAAGCGAGTGGAAGAACCTGCGCAAAGCCAAAGCAGCGTCGGCTCTGAAGACGCTTGCAAGGATCGCCCCGTCTTCCGGGGTCTACCTGTAATTCTCTATGGTGTAAATGTCGCCCTGATCGGCGTCGCGGGTGTAAACGATCGTCTTTCCATCCGGCGACCATCCTCCCCCATGCACATGCCAGAGGCTGCGGCCATCCGTGATTTGTTTCGGCTGGCCGGCGCCGACCGGCTTCCCGGCAGGACCGGGCCTCAGTGGAAGAAGCCAGAGGTTCATATTGAAGTGGCTCAGAGCGTGGGTGAAGAGCAAGTTGGCGCCGTCTCGCGATACCGCTAACTCGATCGCCGGCTCCTGAAGCAGAACCGTTTCTTCACCGGAGGCCAGTTCGAATGTACGCACGCCGGTGCGGCCGTCTTCACCGCGGCGGACAAATATGATGTTACGGCTGTCACGGTACCAGTCGAAGTAGAGGACGCCTTGAAGAATAGAGCGTGCGTTGGCGCCGTTGCGGTCCGCAAACCAAAGGGCGTCGCCCTTGTCGCTGGTCGCGAAAAACCCGATCGTCTTCCCATCGGGCGACCAACGGGGAGCGATGAGACCGCTGCTCCACCCCGTCAATGTAGCGGGAACTCGATATTCACTCACCCGGCGCTGCGGTCCGCCATCGGCATCCATGACCCAAACCTGGGATGTTCCGCCTCGGTTCGACACAAAGACGATCTCTGTTCCGTCCGGCGACCAGTCCGGAGTCAAATCTGCCGCTGGGTTATCCGTGAGATTTCGCTCGCTGCCGTCGGCGTTGCGCAGCCAGATTTCGTTATTGCCCGTCCGATCCGACTGGTAAACGAACCGTCCGCCGTCGGGCGAGAAGCTTGGAAAGAAGTTTTCGTGGCTATGAAATGTGAGACGTTCTTCGCGTCCTGTTTCGGGAACAAGCGAATGCAAATCGACCTGATGCGCAAACGAAACGTACGCAAGCCTTCCATTGCGCGAGACTACTGGAAACTGATCCCAGGACGGGCCGCTTGTAATCTGGCGCAGCCGGCCGGTGTCGACCTCGATTTCCCAGATATTCCGGAAGCCGGTCCGCTGGGATACGAACAAGAGTTTCCTGCTGTCCGCGGACCACGTCGAGGCGCCGAAAGTGTTCTGATCGGACGCCATCCGGGGCTCTCCGCCGGCTGCGGGAATCGTCCACAATGCGTATCCGCGTCCGCCGATTCGATCAAAGGCGATTCGCGTTCCATCGAAGGACCATGTCGCGTTGAAGTCGCTTTCACCAGGCCCTGGAAAAGTCACCTGGGTCTCTTCGCGAGTCGTGATGTTGATGCGCCAGACGGCCGCTCCGCCCGAAGGAGTCCCTTTCGAAAAGAGAAGCTCCTGTCCATCCGGCTTCCACGGCGCCGAACCCAATAGCTGAAGCGTCTGACCAAATTTTTCCAATGTCGGCACGCCCGTTCCCACGAGCTTCCGCTCCGCGCCACCAAGGGCTGGGATCAGATAAATGTTCGCTCCTTCGCCCGGATCCGTGACGTAAGCCAGATAGCGGAAATCCGGAGACCAACGCGGAGCGACTTCATCGGTGGGGTTTTTGGTGAGTTGAACGGGATCGCCTCCAGCAGCGGGCATCATGAAAACATCCATGTTGCCGTCCCGGTTGTTGCTGAAGGTGATGAGCGTTCCATCCGGCGACCAGCTTGGCGCCACTTCCCAACCGGTTACGGTAGTCAGCGGTTTGACGACGGCGGCAAGCGGCGGCGCCGGCCCGTCGGCGCGCGGCAGGAACAGTATGACTGCGGTCACCGCTGCAAGAATCACGATGGCCGCGGCCGCCCAAAGTTTCCAGGATCTGCGGGGGATTGCCGGTAACTCAACCGCCGACATCGAGGTCGTTGGCGAGTCGCGCAGTTCTTCCAAAGCAACCTTCAAGTCGGCCATCGTTTGAATCCGCTTGTCCGGGTCCTTGCGGAGACATCGTTCGACGACCCGAACCAGTTCCGGAGAGGCGTTCCTGACGATCGTATTGAGCGGCGCCGGTTCTTCATACATGACGGCGCCCAGCGTCGCCAGGACGGTGCCGCGATCAAACGGGCGGCGGCCCGTCAGCATTTCGTAAAGAACGACTCCGACTGCGAAAATGTCCGCGCGGGCATCCACTCGCTTTCCTGAAGCCTGTTCCGGAGACATGTAGGCGGCGGTCCCGAGGATCATGCCTTTCTGCGTGCGTGTCACCATCGTCGGTGAATCCGGGCTGGCGGCGGCGGGAACTTCGGCCAGCTTCGCCAGACCGAAGTCCAGAACCTTCACCAATCCTTTGTCGGTGACCATGACGTTCGCCGGCTTGATATCGCGATGCACGATTCCCGACGCGTGCGCCGCCGCAAGCGCCTCGACGATTTGCGTGGCGTATCGAAGCGTTTCCTCGATCGGTAGTCCTCGCGGCGTGATTCGCGTGTCGAGAGACTGTCCTTCGACATACTCCATTACCAGAAAATCGATGTCCGCATCGCTGGCGATGTCGTAAATCGTAACGATGTTGGGATGATTCAGAGCGGAGGCCGCGCGGGCTTCCTGCATGAAGCGGCGCTTGCGCTCCTCGTCGGCGATTTTTTCACGCGCAAGGATTTTGATGGCGACGGTGCGTCCGAGCCGGTTGTCTTTCCCGAGATAGACTTTGCCCATGCCGCCCGAGCCCAACACTGAAAGGATCTTGTAGTCTCCGAGATCCCGGCCGGCTTCAATCGAGACAGGCTCTGCCGCCGGCTCCGAGTGCGCGTCGCCATGAGGCGAGCTTTCCATGAACCCCTGGGCGTCCACGGCGAACCCGAGCAGCGATTCCACCTCGCGGCGTAATCCTTCGTCGCCGCCGCAAGCTTCCTCCAGAAACGCAGCCCGCTGGGTTTGTGCGCGCTCCAGCGCATGATGGTAGATGTCTTCTATTCGACGCCATCGCTCCGACGGCGGCCGATTGCGAGAATCCGGCGCCACAACCTCTTATTAGCCTCTTCCTGTTGGACTTTGGAAGCGGGGGGATTATAGCACCGCGATACTGGGCCTATCGCCCTATCGGACAACCTTGGACTGAGCGGCGTCTCTCCTGGTTCGTGCGGCGCCTTCCTTTGTGATGTAGCCGGCTTTGAGGTTTTGGTCCGTAATCCGATTCACCTCTGCGAGGTATTTGGCGCGTTTGGGATAAAGCCGGGCGACGGTATCCGCATCGAACGCCTCATGTAAACCGCGATTCCTGCAGGTACCCGGAGGAGTGTTGGGCCTCATGCCGCTGTTCATCGCTGTGGCCACGGCGAACTGTGCAATCCGGATTCCGCCTAACGCGTTCCCGTGTTGGTCGCGTACAGCCACTGCGGTTGGAGGCGCGGTCGGGCTCTGGTCACGGGGAACGATCGAAGACGTCGCGATCGGAGGCGCCTGCGGAGGCAGCGTTCCCCGCTCGATCCACAGCTTCATCCAGTCATACATCGCGTCCTGGACCAGATGCGACGGCACGCGGCTGCCATAGACCGGCTCACACTCCTCCGGCCGAGGGGGTAAGTCCCGTTCCGCCAACTCAGCGACCGCTTTGGACAAGTCCCAATCTGCATGCGAGGAGCCCGCGACTTCCCATGTCCGGAAATAGCGTGAATCCGGCTGACGCATCGCGGCCTGCGTCCAAAGGATGTCGCCCTCGGCCAGCAACTTCCACGCTGGAGTCTGGATGTCGGTCCGGATCACGCCGCCCGCGCCATGGAAAACAAAACCGTCAACGACGGCGTTCAACGGCTGCACGCGGTTGTAGTAAGCAGAAAGCCTTCCAGCCGAACGGGAATGGCCCGTGGCCACGATGTTCCGGACTTTCAAACCCCGCAACAGCGGCGCACCCGCCGGATTCCGGAGTTCCTGTGCGACCTGGGAGAAGATGGAAAACGAAAGTTCAAAACCCGGCTGGATGTTGGTGAACTTGCCGCCGCCGGTCAGGTCGAGCGAACCATATCGGGTTGGATTCCACTGCTTCAACCCGATGATCGGCGCATGAACGCCGGCCGGCTCGACGATGACGCCGACGTGCACGAATCCACGCCGCATCAAATGCTCGTGCGACCAATACCAATCGTTGTCGATAGCGATGCCGGCCGCGACATTGCTCCATTCCAGGATCACCGTGCCGTTGAATTTCCCAGCGGACTTCGGACGTCGCACGATCACGCGCGTCTTGTAGGGATATGGACCGCCCGGGGCGATGGTCGCCGTGACATTAGGCGCGCCTGCATATTCCACCGCAAGACCTTCGATGAAGAACTCTTCTTCGATGTAGTCCTGTTCCTCGACGTAGTGCGGCGTCGAAAAGAACGGATAGTTGTGGGAGGGATCTCCAGGCTTCGCGGTCGATGGAATCGGTCCCGTTATCGTCGCTGCGGCCAGCGGGTAGCTGATCAACAACAGCAAGCCGCACACGCGCAAAACAAACATACTTTTCTCCTGCATCTTAAAAATTGATCCTGGCATTCAGAACGAGTATCCGGTTTCCGCCGATTGTTTCACTAATCCTGCCAAACGTCGGGCTGTTGATATTGGCGTCGGGATTCGCGAAGTTCGCACGGTTCAGCACATCAATGGCGTCGATTCGAAACTCAAACTCTTTGCCTTCGCCGATGTGAACGCGTTTGACCAGGTTGACGTCGAATCGAACTTGTCCCGGACCTTCCAGGTAGCCATGACTCATGCCGCCGATCGAGCCGGGCAAAGCATTTACCGCAAGGATCCTGCCGCTGGAATCGGTGATGGCCTGCATCTGGCTCGCCTGGCTTAAGCCTTGCTGCGTCGTCACCGCATCGACAGCCGGGTCGCGGACGATGCCCAGTCCTTCGAAGTACCGGACGCCGACGCTGTCATACGCAACTTTCCCAAAGTCTTTCGGCAACATTCCAACCAGACTCGCCGAATTGTTGTTCGCATACTGATTGAACGACCTCGTCAGCGTTTCAAACGTGATCGGCTGGCCGGAAACGAGGTTCAGTATCCCGCCGAATTGCCAGCGTTCCACCAATCGCGACAGCACGCCGCCTCCGGAATTCAAAAAGCGTTTGTTGGGACCAAAGGGCAGCTCGAAAATTCCGTTGGTCTTGAAGGAGTGCGTTCGATGAAACGGCAGGAGCCGCTTGTCCAGATGGCGGTCGCGTCCGTTCTTGTAGAAGACGTCGATCAGAGGATTGCTGTTGCCGGCATGTTCTCCAATCGTCCGGCTCCAGGTGTAGTGGCTCTGCAGGGTCCAGCCGTTCGAGAAACGCTTGCCTAGTTCAATCTGCATCGCATGGTAGGTCGAGTTCGCGAGATTCCCGGCGATACGAGCTTGCGAGAATTGCGGATTGCCGACGATCAGATTCTCCGGAAGGCCGGCTCGTCGCAGCAGTTCGCCTCGAGTATTGTTCGCGAGATTCGTGTTGTTGAGATACTCCGCGAAACCGCCAACGTGGTTATTCGCAAAGAAATCGCGAGTGGCGGTATTGGATCGTAAAAACTGCGAGGTTGTCATGGTTGAGCCGATCACTACGTTCCCGCTCGTGACGCCGTTGAACATGCGATCCAGCAGCGCCGAGTCGCGGCCGGCCTGTACTGCAAGAAATGCATCGAGAACGCCGCTTTCAAAAATGTTGACCTCGTTGACGTCGAGCTGGCGGACGAGCTTCGTTCCTTTGCTGCCGAGATACCGGACATCCAACGACATTCTGCCGGGGAGTTCCCGCTGAATCGTCAGGCTCCAGTTCTGAACGTATCCCGTTCTCAGATTGGTGTCATAGACTCCGAGGGGTTGGTTTCGGTCCGTCAGCGGTACAGGATCCAGTGGCGTTCCGACCGGCGTCAGGGGCAGCCGGATTCGAGAGAGATCCAGGTACTGCGCGGAAGTGAAGGGCGTGGACGCGACCGTGCCAGGCGTCAGTCCGACCGTGTTGCCGAAAACGAAAAGCGGGATCCTCTCATAACCGAGTCCATAGCCCATCCGCAGGACGGTCCTGTCGCGACCGAAGTAAGGAATGTGCCAACTCAGGCCGACCGCCGGAGCAAAGTTGTTCCAGTCATCCTTATGGAGCTGCTTGTCCGGGTTTGGGCTTCTCGGTCCGACGAACTCGATTCGGGTCAAGGTTCCGTTGAGTCGTCCCGGTTGATAGAGGTCGGCGAAACTTGTGCCGGACACGCCGAAGACTCCACTGGATCCGCCGACGAGCCCGGGGCTTCCCCCGCCTTGATTGTTGGCGCTTAGCCAGGGCACGCTGTAGTACTCATAACGGACGCCGGCGTTCAATGTCAGATCCGGCCGTAACTTGAAATCGTCCTTAAAGAAAGCGCTGAACTCGCGCTGGAAGATATCTCCATCCGCATGCCGCCCTTCCTTGATCGCCTCGAAGACAGGATTGGCGCCGCCGGAGGTATAGAACCTCTGTTGATATTGCTGCAAGGATCCGGCAAGGTTGATCAGCAGGTTCTGTGCGGTCCCTTGATTCTGCCCGATGCCTGGAATCGTTTGAATTCCGGTTACCGGCGGCGTCCCGGCGCCGAACATTGCAGTGGGCGTGACGCCGATATCGACGAAGGCGTCGTCGCCGCTTCCAAAACGCACCTCTCCACCAAACTTGAAGTTGTGGCGACCGGAAACCCAACTCACGGTGTCTCCGAAGAGATTCAACCGCGAAATCGATCCACCCGGGACGCCGCCAAACGGAGGACCCACTGGGAACACCAGCGCGATGCCGCCGGCAAACTGTGGCCGGTATCCGATGCCATTGGCGACGGGCATCAAAGCCTTGCCTTCGCGTTCCCAGGATGCATAGCTGCGATCTCGTCCAGCCACCGCGCCTGCATAAAAGTCGTTGACCACGCGCGACGACAGGATTGAGGTCGCTCTTCCGGAATAGAAGTTCGCGCCTGTCTCGAAAAATCCGCCTGGCGATTCCGGGAAACTTTGCGGCGCGTATCCGTTAATGGACGAAGTCGCCTGATGCGTCCAACTGAAATTCAGTCGATGACGATCGTTAAAGTGGTGATCGAGGCGGAGATTGTATTGGTCTCGATCCGAAGTGACGCGCCGGCTCCACGTGTACCCTGCCGTATTCAGGCCGTCGCCGACTCTGAAATTATTCGGGAACGGAATGACATCCATCAACCGCTGCACCGTGCCTGTCGGATCCATGCCGGGCCGGAGCGGATCCCGTCCGAGAATGGGGACCGATTGGAGATCGTTTGTCGCATCGGGAGGCCGGACGGGATTGCCGTTGACGTCCACGGTGGGAAAGGCCCCGTTGGAATTTTGATTTTGGGCTCCGGGAAAGAATCGGAAAGAACCCTGCCGGGCCAGTTCCGTGTAGACGATAGAAGTGGCTGCGTCCCTGGTTACCTCGCGCTGCCCGTCGTACAGGAAGTGAAAGAACGTCCTGTTCCTCACTATCGGACCGCCCAGACGTCCGCCGAACTGGTTCCGGATCAGAGAATTTCGAGGGTCGCCCCTCTGATTATTGAAAAAGGAGTTGGCGTTCAGCGCGGTGTTCCGGTGTGATTCGAACAGACTGCCACGAAATGCGTTGGTTCCAGCGCGCGTGGAGATCTGAACCTGCCCGGAACCTCTTCCCAACTCCGCATCGGCGGGAGACGTCACAACCCGGACTTCATCGACAAGATCGGCACTGAGATAAACCACCGAATTCACGCCCGCGTTGCCCACTTGATGTATGACGCTGATTCCATCGCGCGTAACGTTCACGGCAGGTCTTCGCGCTCCTCCGAGATGTTCCGCCGTGCCGTTGTTACTCGGGGAACGGACGATTCCGGGTTGGGTGTCCACCAGCCCTAACGCGTTACGATCCGGCAATGGGAGGTCGCTGACGCGGATACCGTTGATCACGCCTCCAACAGACGGCGTCGTTGCCGCCAGCGGCGAGTTCAGATCCGTGGTCACCTGAAGGCTCTCTTCAACGGCGGCGACGCTCAAACTGAAGTTGTGGGTGACCTGCGCCGACACTTCGAGCACCAACGGATTGAAGACGACGGCCCGGAACCCAGGCCGCTCGCCCCTCAGGCGGTACTGTCCCGGTTGAACGCCCGTGAATACGTAGATCCCGACGTTATTGCTGAACGTCGTGAAACGCACGCCGGTTTGCAGGTTCTCGAGCCACAGCTGGACTTCCTGAAGTACGGCACCCGATGTGTCGAAGACGGTCCCACTGAGCGTGGCATTTGAACCCTGCATTCCGCCGAAACCGATCCAAAGGATCGCTACAAGGGCTATCTTCATCGCTCCTCCAATCGATGCGCGCAGGCATCTTATGTATTGGTAGGCGATAAATCCGCGAAAAAAGCCGCAGGGTCTTTAAAAAACAATTTCCGTTAGAATCAGCGGGCGGATCAACCATGTCCCAACCCTTATCCCAACAAGTCACGGCCCTGTTGTCTGCATGGCGCGGCGGCGATTCGAAGGCGCAGGATCGCCTTTTCGATCTGGTCTACAAAGATCTCCACCGCATCGCTTCCCGTTACATGGGCGGCGAACGGCAAGACCACACACTGCAGGCGACCGCGCTTGTCAACGAGGCCTACATCCGTCTTGTCGATATCGAGCGGATCCGTTGGGAGGATCGCGGACACTTCTTCGCCGTCGCCGCACGAGTGATGCGGCACATCCTCGTCGACAAAGCGCGCGCCCGCCACTACCAGAAACGAGGCAGCGGAGCAGCGACGATCTCGCTGGATGAGGCGCTTCTCGTGACCAAACAACACGGCCCGGATCTCGTCGCGCTGGACGAAGCGTTGTCGGCGCTGGCGTCCGTCGATGAGCGGAAGAGTCAGGTCGTTGAACTACGCTTTTTCGGTGGTCTCAATATGGAAGAAGTCGCTGCAGTGCTCGGCGTCTCTACCGACACCGTCCTGCGCGACTGGAAAATGGCGAAAGTCTGGCTTTTAAGAGAGATCACGAAGTCCACTCGCTTTTAGCGGTCATCATTGGTGCTCGTTAACGTGATGAGCAACGGGCTTGCCCGAAAGGCCCTGGAAAACAGAGTTAATCCGTCTCTGGGAAATAACAAGCGTGTGCTCCGCACAAATGGTCTTCAACGCCTGACCGCCTTCCTGCGCGATGGGCGATGGATAGGGACACAGAATGTCTATGTCATGATTCCTGGCTAACTCGTTGCAGAATTGTTCGATGTGTATTGCCACATCCGTTTTGCCTTCCGCCCACAGCCGACCTGCACGTTCGCCGCAGACAGCAACGCGAGGATGCTCCTTGCCTGCTTTCGAGGCTGCTTCGCTCAAGCCGTTAATCGTGTTGACGATTTGAACCTGGTCGAGTGTTTCTCCAGCGTCCGATGCAATGTAGGTTCCTCGCTGCATGGCGAGCTCAATATCCACTCCTCGGGCGCGCAATGTGTGTAGAAGCGTCTCCCGGTGCGATTCGGTAGCCCACACAATCGCCGGGTTGCCGGCGTTCAGAGCCGTGGCAATAAAATCAGCGAGGGCTTCGAGCAGGACTTCGTCGTCAGAACAGAAAAGAATTTCGTGGCGATAGGGGGGAACTTTGGGTTCCGTGCTGTCACTGAACTCCAGTCCAGCGCTGACGAATCGCTCACCTTTAAGAACGGCATCAATAGCGGGCAGCAGGTCCATCTTGGCGTCTGGTTTGTGAACATACCCGTGTCCGCCCAAAGCAAAGGTCTCTCGTACGATATCGGAAGAAGATTCCCCGCTGACAAAGAGGAGCCTCGTGTCGGGCGCAAGGCGACGTATCTGCCTGGCGGCTTCCACTCCATTCAGCTTCGGTAAGCCGATATCCAACAGAATCAGATCCGGCTGCAACCGCAGTGCTTGCTGAACGGCTTCCAGTCCATCGGAAACTTCCGCGACGATTTGGAAGTCAGCCCTTCGTCGAACCTCCAACGAGATCAATCGCCGGAACGGTTCGTTGTCCTCGACCACAAGGATTCTTACAACTGGCATTGAACCGCTCCTTGCGGTACGAATCTATCTCAACGCGAATGTGTACAACGCCATCCCACACTGGACGCTCACATACTGCTTTCCATTGACCATGTAACTCATGGGACCGGCGGAAACAGACGGCCCGAGATTGGTTTCCCAGAGGAGCTTGCCATCGCGGGCATCGAGGGCGAGGAACTGTCCGTTGCGGCCGCCGGCGAACAACACATTCGAAGCTGTCGTGAGCACGCCGCCCTCGGTGGACGGAGCTGACATCCGGAAGGTCCACCTGCGCTGTCTGGTTTTCGGATCCATGGCGATGATGGAGCTGAATACGTCATCGGTTGTGGTTCCGCGCTGGGGACCCAGGCCAGTGAAGCTCTGGCCGTCGTGGAACTCGGGAGGCTCTTCGCCTTTGCGATAAACACTGGAGCTGTTCTCCCACGCGGGGATATAAAACAAACCCGTAACCGGACTGAACGAGGGGTTGTACCAATTCGTTCCACCCTGGTTGCCGGGATATACCAGCGTCCCCTGTATTGTGGGCACGATTCCGGGCGCTCGGGTCGGCCGGCCCTTTTCATCGAAGCCGGTGAACCAGTTGGTCTTGGTGAAAGCAGTGCCCGACAGGAACTGACCGTTGGTGCGGTCGAGCACGTAGAACACGCCATTGCGGTTCGCGAACAGCATCACTTTGCGCGGGCTGCCGTTGACCTCGATGTCGGCGAGAACGGGAATCTGCGTCGCATCCCAATCGAATTCGTCGTGCGGAGAGAACTGGTAATGCCATTTGAGCTTGCCGGTGTCGGCATCGACGGCGACGACGGAGGAGCTGTAAAGGTTGTCTCCCAGGCGGTTGTCGCCGTCATAGTCCGGACCGGCGTTGCCGGTGCTCCACATGGTGAGGTTCGTCTCGGGGTCATACGAACCGGTGATCCAGATAGGTGCTCCGCCATGCAGGTAAGAGTCGTTGGGTTTCCCGTCCTTGCCGAGCCAGGTTTCGAAGCCGGGCTCGCCGGGTCCGGGAACCGTGTTGAAGCGCCAGACCTCCTTACCGGTGTTCACGTCGTAGGCAGCGAGGAAGCCGCGGATACCGTGTTCGCCGCCGGCGACGCCGGAGATCACCTTATCCTTGACGACGAGAGGCGCGACGGTCATCGCGTACTGCTGCTTGTAGTCGGCGATCTGGACGTTCCAAAGTTCTTTGCCGGTCTTTGCATCGAGCGCGATCATTTTTGCATCGAGGCCGGCCAGGAAGAGCTTGTCGCCGAGGATTGCGACGCCGCGCGTCAGGTTGCCGCAGCAGGGATTGCGCGTGCCTTCGGCCGGCGTATGCGCGTACTGCCAAATGGTCTTACCGGTCACGGCATCGAGCGCGATCACCGTGTTGGGACTCTGGATGGTATACATGACGCCATCGACGACGAGAGGAGTGACCTCGTGCTTGTCGAGTGAGCGCGATTGAAAGACCCATTGAAGAGTGAGCTCCTTGGCGTTTTCCGGTCTGATCTGCGTGAGGCCGCTGTGGCGCTGGGCGTTGAGGTTCCCGGAGTAGGTCAACCAATTCTGGGGCTCCTGATTCGAGCGAAGGATACGCTCGAATGGAACAGGCGTCACGGGCGCTTCGCGGTTGGCTGGGCCGCCTCGGCCCTGGGCGAAAACGGTCGTGGCAGCGCAAGCAAGCAGGAGCAGTCGTTTCATCATGGGGTTAACCTCCGGGGAGTTTGTGGCCCGTATCTTAGCATTTGGGAGTGCAACCGGAAGGGAATCGTAAAACCATCATTGCTTGACGGCAACGCCATTCTTCATGACAAATACAACCTTCTTTAAAGCATTCGCGTCATCCAGAGGGTTGCCTTCAGTTGCGATGATGTCTGCGGCCATTCCGACGCGAATGGAACCGCGCTCCTTGTCCACACGGAGCAGACGAGCTGCATTCATGGTCATTGCCTGTAGAAGCACCTTTGGCGGAATACCGGCCTCGATCCACGGACCAATTCCCGACATCGCGATGGTCCCGCGTGTTTCTCCCTCGATGTAATCGATAACGTCGGTACCGTAGGCCATCGTCACACCAACCTTGTAGGCCCTGCGCAAGCGATCGATCCATTGCGGCCGGCTCTTCGCGTCACGGAGAGCGAGATATTCAGTACCCACGAGGACAACCTTGTTCTTTTTCGCAATCTCCAGATCCTCGTCGGTCATGATGAAACCATGCTCGATCGAAGCGACGCCAGCCATGGCAGCATTGTGTGCGCCCTGCTGTGTCCATGTGTGGGCAGCAAGTGTCACGCCCGCCTTTCGTGCCTCGTCCACCATGAACCGGATGTCTTCCGTTGAATAAATGTAGGGCTGATCATCGACCACAATCTTGATGACTTTGGCGCCGTAATGAATGTTTTCCCGTATGGCCTTCACCATTTCGTCGCGTGTATCGGCAAAAAAGTATTCGGGTTCGGCGAGCTTCGGCTTGTCGGGTTGGAGCTGAAACTGGCCGCCATAGGGGGCGATAATGCGCCCGGCATTGAACATCGTCGGTCCAGGAATCATTTTGCCTTCGATGGCGCGTCGCACGCTCGAACAAGAAAAGTTACCCTCATTTCCGATATCGCGGACGGTTGTAAATCCGGCTTCGAGCATGGTGCGAGCATTGACCACTCCCTCGATAGCGCGAAACGAGTCCGGATCGTTCAAAGTCGTGTAGTAATAGCTGCGATTGTCTCTTTCAGCCTTGACCGTCATGCACAGATGGGTGTGCATGTCGAATAGCCCCGGCAGAACCGTAGAATTCGAAAGATCGATCACTTTCGCGTCCGTTGGAATACTGACCTTTCCGCCAACAGCTTTGATCGTTCCGCCGTCGATCAGGATGATCTGATCTCGATCAATGGTTCCATTCTCTGGGTCGATCAGACGTCCGGCGCGAATCGCTGTCGTTTGGGCAAGAACGTTTACCGATAGAGCGCCGACGAGTACCAGCGCCGCAAGGACATGCCGCCGCATAACGAGCCTCCGGAGCGGATTATGGAGTAGTAACTCTTCACTTCGTACCTGAATTTGTTCTTGTACCGCAACCGGCCGAAGATCAGAATTTCCCCACAACGTCTGAAAACCCAAAACCCCAACTGCCGCCTCCATGCGGTGTATCCGGGCAAATCCCATGCCTGGGAATCGGAGTGTTTTATGGCAACCGTACAGATCTCCAAGGATGAACCATTGTTTCGAATAAGCGGGCGCGTAACAGAGAAGGAATCCGGCTTAGGCGTCCCTGGTTTGATCGTCCGGGCTTTTGACAAGGACATGTTTTTTGACGATTTGCTTGGCAGCGTCACGACTGGTTCTGATGGGTCGTTTGAGATCCTGTATCTTCGGAGCGATTTCGGCGACCTCTTTGAAGCCAAACCGGACATCTACCTGTCTGTTTATGCGCCGCCCATCCGATGGTTGGCCGATACCAAAGAATCGGTGCGCTGGAACGCCGGCGCAGACGAACAATTTACGATCGTCCTCGACCGCAGCATTCTCGGACCCCACAGTCCATCAACACCATCCGATCGAGTTGAAAGCAAACTGAAGCTGCCCGCGGGTGCTCTCAAGATTGTGGATCGCGTGGGTTTCGATTTTCCCGTTTTGCCAGGCTTCAAGACCTCCGGAATCCCAGGCGCGCCTGCCTTGCCCACAAAGACGGATTACGTCCTGTTGCCGTCAGGCGGAGACATCCGCGCTGTCGAAGTCGATCCGGGCCAGGCGGTTCGCCTGCCGGGACGTGGAAGGCCGATGCCGGCGCAGGAGCCGGTTCCGGATGTCGGCACGGATGGACGCGAATTTGGAGACGGCGTGACGGCGGCCCGCACGCGAATTCCATTCACGCCGCTCGACAGCAAACGAATGCCGACAGGCAAACCGTTCCCGGAGAACCTGGTGGAAGTCATCAGCATCGAGGACGTGGGGCCCGTTCAGATTGCGGCGATCCGGGTGACTGCAGTGCAGTATGAGGCCAGCAACGGCAGCTATCTGTTCTATCCGAATCTGACCTATCGCGTGATTTTCGACGCCGCGAAGGCGCGCGTGATCGCAGATGAACGACGGAGACAAAAAGCGACGCTCGGTGTCCACAAAGCGGAAATGCTCACGAGATTGATCGAAAGCGAGGCGGTATTGTCGCCCGCGCTCGACCTGCCGTTTGTCTTTGTCGATGAGGATTACCTGCACCTGATCATCACGGACAACTTCTCATGGCCGGAAAGCATCGCCTTGCCGGACGGAACAACACGCCCGCCTGAAATCGGCGAACGCGGTGCTGCGCTGACCGGCGACATGATCGCTGAGTTTGAGCGGCTGGCCGAATGGAAGACAGCGAAAGGGATGCGATCGCGCGTGGTCACCGTTTCACAAATCGTGTCCGGAAACTTTGGCGATTTCACTCAGGGCGGTTTCGCGCGTGACCTGCAGGAAGTGATCCGCAACTTTGCAAAGCATGCGCACAAGAACTGGGGGACGCTCTACCTGTTGGTCGGCGGAGATGTCGAAGTCGTGCCCATGCGAAAGATAGCCGGCTCCGGCCGATACTCCACGTTCGGCTGCACCCGCGCGAACGCGAACCCGCCCGACACTGCCAAATGCAAAGTTATCGGCACCGTCGTCAAGATCCACCCGGACTTTACGCCTGCAACGACCGAGCCCTTGTCCAGCTTCAATGGCGCGCTGCGTATTCCTTTCGATCGTGAGGCCGGAGCCGGCCGCCTCGGCTGGTACTTCACATCAGAGGATGACTTCAACGACAAGAATTCCGGATTCGAGCGGCTGGCAGCCGGTGTGAGTTCAAAATTCGTGATCGTGGAAGGACCGGCGGCAGTCCTTGACGACGACTACTACTGGGTCCGGGACGTCAATTCGATTCCGACGGACTTCTACTATGGCAGCCTCGAGGGGGCTGGTTACTCGGTTGCGGGCAAGCATGATTTTGACTCCAACAACAACGGACTGTACGGGCAGCTCCATCAGAACGAGGTCCTCGACAAGAACGAGACTCTCGATGGACTCGACGACAACTCCGACGTATGGGTGGGACGCGCATCCACAGCCTCCGCCGCGCAGGCAGCGGGCTTCGTGGACAAAGTCATGACATACGAACGGCTGCAGAACACCGACGACAGTCCCGTCGATACCGGCTACCTGCAGAAGATCCTTTACGCAGCTGACTGGTGGGGCAAAGTCGGTCTGGGCAAGCAGAACGACACCACGATTCCTCCCGCAGAAGACAAATTCACGTACGTGGATGGAGCGACGCAGTTGAAGATCAACAACAACTTCGATATCGAGCTGGAAGACGGCTCTCCCACATATCGCCTGATCGGGATAACCGGAACGACTCGTATCGTGGTTCCGTACGACACTTCAGCCAACGCCGCCACTCATGGCTGGTTCTTCTGCACCAACAACACCTACGCAACTCAGAGCAACGCGCCCACCCGATTCGTCAGGGTGCGTGGTCCGGCCGCCGATCTCGATCAGGGCAGCTACCTATGGGATCCAGTCGGGCTCGAAAGCGGTGCGAACGAAAAGGAAGCGATGCGCGCGCTGATGAATGGTTTCTTTCCAGGGTTCAGCACAGTGCAGCGGTTTTATGCAGACATCTTCGATCTGAATGCGCCGCCACCACTGGCTCCTCTCGATCAGGGTCCACTAAATGACGCGATGGATGAGGGACAGCATTTCCTGAGCCTGACCGGCCACGGCAGTTCGAGTGGATGCTGCGCCGTCAGCAGCAGCCACGACTTCACCAACCTGGGACGCTACTTCATCGCATTTGCTGATTCGTGCTCAACGGCGAAGCCCGATGGAATAGATTCGCTGGCCGAGAAGGCTACATTCGATCCCGACGGCGGCGCTGTGGCGTATGTCGGCAACACCCGATACAGCTGGATCGGTGTGGGAAACAACTACGAACAGGCGTTCTGGTGTATGGCCCAGGCGGCAGGACGGGTCGGTCCAGCAGCATGCATCCGAATCGCCACCGGCGGCGTGAGAAAGCTGTGGACGGTCTACGCCCAAAACCTGTTCGGTGATCCCGAGATGCCCATTTGGACCGAGGTGCCCGAAACCCAGGAGGTCACGCTCGCGGAATCGGCGGCCCGCGGATCCAACGTGACGATTACGGTCCGCCACTTTGGCGCTCCTGTTAAGAATCATCGCGTAACGCTGATGGGTGGCTGGCAGAATTCAACGCAGGGGCCAAGGTTCTACGCGACCAAAAAAACGGGAGCCGATGGCAAGGCGACGTTTACGCTCTCCGCGCCTGCCAGCGTGGACTCGGTTCGTGTGACGATCACGAAAGAGAACTTCAAGCCGTTCGAAGGGACGATCGCCATTACCTGACACAAAATTGGTTTCCGACTACGACCAGCGCGAAGAAAACCGGCATCCATGTATGTTTGATGCCGGTTTTCTTTGCGCCACACTTGACGACGTGGAGGCGTGACATGAGTCTGCTCCATCGCTTTGATCCTGTGGTAGCAGTACGGATGGAATAGAGACTCACGCTAGAATTCTCAAGTAATGTGCGGGAGAGTCTACGAAACATACACAGACAAAGAGCTGAACGCCAGATACATCAGAGGGGCGCCCACAGCCGAAGACATCGAGCAACTGATCCTCATGCCGGAGCCCGTCTACAATCTCTGCCCGACGATGAACTCGCCGGTTCTCAGAATTGTGGAAGGTCGGCGCAGATTCGATCTCATGCATTGGCAGCTCATTCCGCCGTACGAGCGAGTTTTCAAGACGAGGCTGTCGACGATCAACGCCAAAAGCGAAACCGTATTCAAGAGTTCGCTCTTCGGTGAACTTGTCGAGCGCCGGAGGTGCATCGTTCCGATAAGCGGATTCTACGAGTGGAAACGAGACGGAAAGACGAAGAGGCCGTTCAAAATCCATCTCGCGGACGAACCGATAATGAGCCTCGCAGGAATATGGGACACCTGGCGTCCCGGATCAAAAGACGAGCGCTCATCGTTCTCGATCCTTACGACACAGGCCAACTCATTTATGGGGAAAATCCACGACAGAATGCCTGTGATCCTCGCGCGCGAAGATGAGCAGGAATGGCTCGATGCAGAGGTGCACGAGCAAAACCTGCTGGAGCGGATGCTCAAGCCTTGTCCGAGCGACTGGCTGACAGCCGTCGAGGTTTCGCCTCTGGTTAACTCTGCGAAGAACAATTCTCCCGAGTTGCTCCGACCGGCCGAAGCAAAGACGACGGACCGAAAGGACGTTCACCCGTCGCTCTTCGACGTCGATTGAAGGGACATGCAGGGTGTGACTAATCGCCGGCGTTTCGATGTAACGATCGGGCTCGTCTTCGCCGCCGCAATCGTGATCGTCGGTGGAGCGGCGTTCTACTTCTTCTTCACCATCAACCCCGTCCACACCGATCCGGCGGCGGTGCTGTCGACAGTGGCTGCTGCGCCCGTCGAGCGATATTCGAGCGCCGTCGAGAAAGCGCGAAGCCTCGCGCGCGAACTGGTCGTGCAAGAGAACCTGCCGGGTCTCTCGGTTGCCGTCGCCATTGACGGCGAGATCGTGTGGGCCGAGGCCTTCGGCTTCGCCAACGTCGAGCGCCGCGCGCCGGTGACGCCGCGCACACGGTTTCGTACCGGGAGCGTCTCGAAAACGCTGACGGCTGCGGCAGTGGCCCTGCTTCACGACCGCGGGCGCATGGATCTGAATGCCCCCGTGCAGACTTACGTTCCCTCGTATCCGCAGAAGCAATGGACGATCAGTACGCGCCAGTTGCTGGGCGATGTCGCGGGAGTTCACCGTCCTCGCGGTGACAGCAACGACAACCTGGCCTACGGCCACTGCACGAGTCTCGACGAGGCCTTGAAGGCGTTCGCCGGCGAACCGCTCTCGTTCAAGCCGGGTACGAAGTACCAGTTCTCCACTTACGGCTGGGTCCTCCTCAGCGCGGTGGTCGAGGAAGCGTCGGGAGAACCTTTTCCCACGTTCATGAGCCGCGAGGTCTTCAAGCCGCTCGGCATGGATCGAACGAGGCTCGAGGGAGCCGATGACGACGCGGACACCGTCTCGTTCTACTTTCCGCGCGCGGCCATGCGCCCCAGTCTGGGTCTGCAGACCGGCCTCGGGGCGGACTACTCGTGTTTTTCGGGAGCCGGCGCGTTTCTCTCAACGCCGTCGGATTTGGTGCGCCTCGGATCCGCGATGCTGAAGCCGGGACTCCTGACGGCTGAAACCATCAGGCTGTTCCAGACGCCACTCCAACTCGATACCGGCTCCTCCACCGGATTTGCGCTGGGCTGGAAGGTCGATACCATCCAGCTTGCCGGTGCGCCGTCGAGGCGGCTGCGTCATCGAGCCACTCCCACCGGCAGCACCGTCTCGCTCTCGTTGTTTCCGGATCGCAGTCTGGTGATTGCTGCCGCGACCAACGTCACCCATGGCATGGAGGCCGTGGATCCCTTTGCGCTGCAAGTCGCGGAAGCATTCGTCCAGTGATCGATCCAAATCAGCACGATCACTTCGTTCTGCGCCAGCGGATTCGCCTGGTCATCAATCAGTACGAGTTTTTCCTTTCGGAGAACGACAAACCGTTCTGTTTCGTCGAGCAGGCCCGGTTCAAGTTCAAGGAAGACATCCGCTTTTATACTGACGATACGAAAGCGGTAGAACTGATGCGGATCAAGGCGCGTCAACGCTTCGACCCGTGGGCGACCTACGATGTGACCGCGGCCGATGGCACCAAGATTGGTGAAATCCAGAAGGCCTTCGGCCGCAGCCTGATCCGATCGACCTACCTGATTCACGCACCCAATGGAACGGTGACCGCCTCAGAGCGTAATCTGGGGGTCGCTCTTTTCCGGCGGCTTGTCGGCTTCGTCCCGTTCATCGGCGATTTTGCCGACTGGCTGCCGATTCCCTACCATTTCACGTTCGAGCGCGACGGCCGAGAGCTGGGCGTGCACAAGCGCCGCATCGGCAAGATCCGCGATATTTACGATATCGACATGTCGGCAGATCCGGGTCGCACGCTCGACCGCCGTCTGGTGCTGGCCGCCGCGGTTGGGATGGATGCGCTTCAAGCCAGATAAATTCTCACCCGAGCCTCGTGTTCCTTTTTTGTTTTGCAATATACCTACACATGTAGGTATATTGACGTTTATTCGGTAGTAATCCACGAGGGGTTTCAATGCCATCACCCAGACTGAGTCGACTCGAAATTCAAATCATGGAGACGCTCTGGACGCGCGGCGCATGCTCCGTGCGCGAGTTGCAGGAGGCGTTTCCGGAAAAGGACAGGCCGGCGTTTACGACCGTACAAACCGTGGTGTCGCGTCTGGAGGTGAAGGGGGCGGTTCGACTCACAAAACGGATCGGCAAGGCCAATATCTTTGAAGCGGCCGTTTCACGAAAACGCGCGCAAGGCCGGTTGATCGACGAACTGTTAAGCCTGTTTGGGAGCAAACCCGTGATGGCGCATATGGTCAGGACCGGTCAGCTGACACTGGAAGATATCAAGGAAGCGGAGCAGGAACTCCGAAAGCTGGCCCGGCGTGATAAGGAGCAGTCGAAATGATTCCCGATTACATGTTTCCTTTCGCCAATCATCTCTGGCAATCGACCCTGTTTGCGATCGCGGTGTGGCTGATGACACTGGCGTTGCGAAAGAACCGGGCCGCGATACGACATGGGCTGTGGTTCACGGCGTCGGTAAAGTTCCTGGTGCCGTTTTCGCTGTTGGCGAGTATCGGCAGTCAGTTTCGATGGGACACACCATGGGTCGCACCGCCGGTTCGTGTGTCCGTGTTTGTTGAGACCATCAGTCAGCCTTTTTCGGCATCGTCGGGTGAATCTGTTGGTCCTCCCGCAACAGCGACAGCGCCCGGAGACAGCCGATTTGCAGCCGTTGTCATCGTCGTCATGGGCGTTTGGATATGCGGCGTTGCAGCGAGTCTTCTCCTGTGGTCCGTTGGCTGGCGGCGAGTCCACCGGGCTGTTCGCCGCGCGACGCCTGCGAATCTCATCGGACCTCTTCGGGTGATGTACAGTCGCGAGCGTTTTGAACCGGGAGTGTTCGGAATCTTCAATCCCGTGCTGCTGCTGCCCGAAGGGATTCCCCATCATCTGTCACCGGCACAGTTAGAAGCGGTTCTGGCCCATGAGCTTTGCCATGTCCGGCGTCGCGACAACCTCGCGATGGCGACGCACATGATTGTGGAAGCCCTGTTCTGGTTTCATCCTCTGGTCTGGTGGATCAGGCTGCGCCTCGTCGAGGAACAGGAACTTGCCTGCGATGAAGAAGTGCTCCGACTCGGCACTGAACCGGCAGTCTATGCCGAAAGCTTGCTCAAGGTTTGCGAGTTCTCCGTCCGGTTGCCGTTGACCTGTGCCTCCGGCGTTACCGCCCGGAATCTCAGAAAGAGAGTGGGACGAATCGTGCTAAACCGAATCGGCGAAAACCTGAACACCTGGAGAAAAATCACTCTGGCGTCGGCGGGCGTCGCGGCTTTGGCGACGCCTGTTCTCTTAGGCATCGTCAACGCGACGCCCATGCTGACGCAAGTGTCGCAGAGTCCAAGTCTACCGGCAGTGGTACAACAGTCTGTTGCACCAACGCCACGCCCGGTCGTTGCCGCGCGGGCCGTCTCGCCGAGTTCCTCGGCAGCGGTATCACAAAACGCACAGGAACAGGACAGAGAGCTCAGCAAACTCATTATGGGCGGCAGGGCTAAGAGTGCTGCTGCGCCGGATGAAGAGAGGGCGATGGAGCAAGCGTTCAGATCAGGTGAAACTGCTACCGATTTACGGTTCCAGGCCGAAGCAAACTACTTTCAGTTGAACAGGGCCGAGTACTTCGTCCCGATCACTCTCAAGATTCCAAACACGCAGTTCCAATCCGCAGGGCGTATCTTCTTCGATATTCTCGGCGAAGTGACGGATGACTACGGCACCACTATCGTGAACCTCAGAGACGCCGTTGATGTTCGGCTGCCGGACGAAACGGCGAGAGAACGGCCGATGGGCAAATCGTATATGACGCGGGATTCACGCTCCTTCCCGGCAGGTACTCCATGAAATTTCTCATTCGTGACGCCGAGACCCGCCGGATGGGAATTTCTCAAACACCTGTTGTCATCCCGAACCTGTCGAGGGAATCGCAGAACTTACCTATCAGTTCGGTGGTGTTAAGCAGCGAACTCGTCCCCGCTGAGGCTCCATCGGCCATAGACCCGCTCATGATCGAAGGAAGGAAACTGATCCCCAGTGTGACCCGCGAGTTCAGCAAACGCCGCGACCTGATTGTATTTCTTCAAGCCTATGAGCCGAACGCAACCGTGACCGAGCCATTAACAGCGTTCGTAACCTTCTATAGGGGTCAGACAAAGGTGCTCGAAACAGCTCCGCTTACCGTCCAGGATGACCTGGGTCGCCCGTTAAGAACGTTACCGGTCACGTTGCGTGTCCCGTTAACAAGTCTTCCGGTGGGTGTGTACGACTGCCAGGTTACGGTTCTGAACTCAGCGACGCAGAAATCTGCCGTGTGGCGATCCTCGATTAACGTGGTGAACTAAACAAGAGGAGGGGATTGCGCAAGGCGGATGTTGAACACCTCTTGAGTTGGAATTACTCCTTGACAGGTCCATCTCCAGCAGGATGTTATGCGGCCGTTGTGTTGGCTACATATCTGCCGTCGGCGTTCGCGTTGAGTCTTGGCTTTCTCGCGCTGCTGCCTGGCGTTCGCAACAATCCCAGTGTAGTGGTCACGTTCCTTGTTGCCGCAGTTGTGTTTGTCCTCTGGAATACGCTGTTGCTCCGCCCTGGACGGAAGCTAAGCCTCGAGATAACAGTCAGGAAGCAGCACTACATTCAAGCGTGTGCGCAGGGGACCGTCCTTCTGTATTGGGGATGGTATTGGCCGCCGGTGTACGCATCGTTGCACCTCATCCTGGCGCAACTGCTTTTCGCGTACGCCCTCGACATGCTGCTCTGTTGGTCGCGGCGAGATACGTATGTGCTCGGATTCGCCCCATTTCCAATCATCTTCAGCATCAACCTGTTTCTGTGGTTCAAGCCTGATTGGTTCTATCTGCAATTTGCGATCGTGGCACTGGGCCTGGTTGCCAGGGAATTCATCCGCTGGAATAAAGACGGCCGGAGCGCGCACATCTTCAACCCATCGTCATTCCCGCTGGCCATTGCTGCGGCAGTGTTATTGGTGACAGGAAAGACCGATCTGACATGGGGACCCGAGATTGCGACCACGCAATTCTTTTCGCCGCACATTTATCTGGTGCTGTTTCTCGTCGGCCTTCCGGGACAGTTTCTCTTCGGCGTCACACTAATGACGATGTCGGCGGTGTTGACGACCTATGCCTTTGGTCTCGTCTATTACGCAACGTCCGGAATCTACTTCTTCTACGATTCGTACATTCCTATCGCTGTTTTTCTCGGCATGCATCTGCTGTTTACCGATCCCTCAACATCGCCACAAACGGAAGCCGGTCGTGTGATCTTTGGAGTGCTTTATGGCCTGAGCACGGTCGCGTTGTATCAAGTGCTCGGCATGGCAGGCATGCCGACCTTTTACGACAAGCTTCTGCAAGTGCCGATCCTGAATCTCTCTATCAAGGCAATCGATCGATTTTGCGCATGGTCACGTGACGTTCGCGTGCTGAATCGGCGGCGACACTTCGCGTTCATGTCGGTTTGGGCGATCGCGTTTGCAGTGATGAGTGCGATGCAGGGAGTCGGCGACGCGCATCCCGGCCAATGGCTCCCGTTCTGGCGCCAGGCTTGTGACGATGGACGGCCATACGCATGTCCGTATCTGGCTGATCTGCAGCTTGACTACTGCTATGACGGCTCCGGCTGGGCTTGCAACGAAGCCGGTCTGCAGCACATCGCCCTCGCTAACTCCGGTGAAGATCTGCGCCGTAAGGACCCGGCGGGCGCCGCGGATCCGTTTCGTTACGGGTGTGAACTCGGATTCAGAGCGGCTTGCCGAAATCTCACTACGTTGACGGAGTCTGGCGAGTTGGTGGGTGCGTCTCCATCGTTGAAGGATTATGCGATCGTCTTGAAAGGCAGCAAGAGGGAAGTCCGCGACCGGACTCCTGCGTCCCTGTACACCCTCGCGTGTAATCAAGGATGGCCGGATGCCTGTGAACTCGCTATTTTTTCCGGGCTGCAGAAATAAGCGCGGTCACAGACCGCGCCTACAGTCGGGCGGTAGCAGCGTAGGCGGCCGGCACTGAGGGTGGTTCGGTCGAGCTCAGTTCCCGCTGCCGGCCGTTCCAGACCCAGCGCGTAAGGCCGACGGCGTCAATGTCCGGGCGCGTGGAAAGGTGGTAAATCGCGAGACCCGGAAGGGTGGGGAAGCAGCCCCATTCGCGTTCGCTGGTCATCATGAAGTCCAGATCGAATGTATGGATGAGACCCATGCATTTGGCTCTCATGTCGGCATCGATACCGACGAAAGCTTCGTCGAGCAGGATCAATCGTGGCGCCAGCGGATCCGCCGTTCGATAGAACGCAGCCGTCGCTGCGAAGTAGGGAAGCGTGAGCGCGATGGCCTTCTCGCCTCCGGAACCGGTACCGTACGTTCTGCGTGTAAGTCGTTTCCAGACGCCGTCCTGATATCGCTCGATTCCAAACGAGTGCCACTTGCGATAATCGAGCGCGTCGGCCACGGATTCTTCCCAATACAAGCCATCGCTGTCCGAGCCGGCCGCCTGAATCTGGCGCTGGAGAAATGACCCGAGCATCTGGCGATCTGCGGATGACCATGCCTCGTCGGAAACGAGTCGCCTTGCTGCTTCAGCCGTGCCGGCAGGAGCGTTCTCAGCCGGCCGCCACACGAAACGAAGTTTCATTCCCGTGCTGGTCGGGCAGCTTTCAAGTTCCGCATTCATTTGCTCGACCTGCTCCCCGGCAGCAAGAAGCAATTCGCGAAGATGGCGGGATACGTTGCCGGCGAGTTCGTTTTCGAGAATTTCCACTTCGCGCGCATCGACGAGCTTTTGACGCGCGTCCACGTCGTCGAACAGCATTTGTCTCAATTCGTCGATCGTGCACTCGCGGCCTGCAAAAATGACTTTCGCCGCAAAGACATCGTCGAAAAATGTCCCGGCCGACTGGCAGCCGTATCGCGGTAGTACCTGCATCAGTGTATTGAACTGCGCGGGGATGGTTTTCTGATGCTCCTCCCACTCGCGGTCGTTCGTGCCAATCACATCGGCCACGTCCAGCCGCGAACGCAGTTCCAAAGCGAGTTTCGCGGCTTGCGTGGCCATGATTCCGGGTGCAGCTATTTGCAGCAGTCCGGTGGATTGCAACGCGAGAAGTGCGGACGCGGCAGTGTCCTGCCGTTCCGTCTGGCCATTCAACATTTCGGTACGATTGCGGAGGCGCTCGTCCAGACGTGTGACTGAAACCTCCGTGTCATGGTACCGCCGCCGCAATTCCTTCTCTTTGATATGCAGCTGCTCGAGCCGTTCCCGCGCCTCGGCTACGCGCCGAAGCATTTCGGTGGAATCCGCATCGACGGAGGCTCGGGCAGCCTGGAGGACGATCTCTGCGGCCGCAGCGCGGCGTTCCTGTTCGTCCGCGAACTCCTTTTGTTTTGCTTCGCGAGTCGAAGCTTCCTGCAAGTGCGCCCAGGCCGCTTCAGCAGCAATTCGGGCTTCATCAAAAGATTCGATCGCGTGCGATAAGGAAGACGACGCAAGGCGGTAGTGTGCCGTGTGGTTCTTCAGCGAGTCCAGATCATCCCACCAGCGGCCGATCGCGAGATCCTCGAGCGCGCGATCGCGGGCCTGACTCATCTGATCGGTCTCGGATTGCTTCTGCCGCACATACTCTTCCGCCTCGCCCAAACGGTTGCGCAGATAATCCACGTGCCGCGCGAGGGCGATCGAATACTGATACGCGGCGCGGACGTGCTCATCCACAGGCGCTGTCTGCACTTCGCTTCGGAGTGTGATCTCGCGGCGGTTCAATTCATCCATCGCGTCCAGGATGGAATCGAGTGACGGCTCCGCGTCGATTGTGGATTCAGTTTCCAGCTCCGCGGATCGGGTCTTCTCGAGCTGCTTCAGATAAGCGCGGCTGTCGGCGAAGTGCTGCGTCAACTCTTCGAAAGCTCTACGGCTCTCGGCGCCGAACGGGTTCGGCCGATCGGGTGTATCGCACCACTCGGATACCGATTTCAGGAAAGCGTCATCACACGGCAGCGGCAATTCGGTAAGATCCGCCGTCCAGTCGGCAACCGCCGTAAGAAAGGATGTAACGGCCAACTTGTGTTCCTCGCACGCAAAATTCAAGTGTTCGCGGGCATCATCCAGCAATCCTCGAAGCTGATCTCTTTCCGTAACCGCGCGCTCGGCGTGAGCCGCTGCCGCTGCGACGCGGCGATTCAGATCCCGGGCATGTTCGATCTTTTGCAGACGGGCCTGAATTTCAAGATCGATCTTTTTACGGTCAAACGTGTCCGCGTGGACCACTTCCATTTCCGCCGACACTGCCGCTTGCCGGGCAGCATCTGCGGCAGCCGCCAATTGAAGGCGCCGTTGCTCGGTTTTATTAACGAGTCCGTGATGTTCTTCCTGCCAAGAATTTCGGGAGCGCGAGGCGTCACCCAGTGCGGATGAAGCCTGCTCCGCAATTTTCCATTTCTCTGCTGCTTCACGATGCGCCTGCTCGATGTCGTGTGCATCGTTGTGCGAACTCCCCCGGAACGCGACGACTACCGTCTCCATCGTGTGCGCTTCGGCGGCCAGGTCATGCAGTTCGGTTTTCAATCGAGCAAGTTCCGCGAGTGAACGGTCGCATTCCGCTTCGGCGTTCAGTCCCTCGTGCAGCGCCGTCTCATATTCACGATGCACAGCGAGGACGCGATCGGCCCGGCGCCTGGCGGCAATTTCCGCGTAGCTGCGATATCCGACGAGAAACTGATCGACAGCGGCGAGAGACGTTTTGCACGTATTCAGCTGAGCGCGGTCGGCTGCCACTGTCCGAAGCGCTTCGGCGACCGAAGCGATCACATCGCGCGAGAGCGGAGGCAGCGCTTCGCCGAGCGACAGCGACAGTTCCTGCTCGTCGAGCCGCCTCGTCAGCTGAGGACGCCGCAGCTGAAGCAGCAGGTTGATGAGGCTTGCATAGCGCCACGCGCCAAGCCCGAACAACGCTTCATCGACCGCCTGGCGGTACTGCCCCGTAGAATCAAAGACGCGGCCCGCGGCCCCGATCTTTTCACGGAGTTTCTCTTTACTAAGAACCTGCTTGCCTTCGGTGATCAGTTCCAGATCCTGGCCAATCCGTTGTGTCGTGATGAAGAACCAGGAGCGGACCCCTGGACGGCCTTCAACCGCGCTCAGGCCGCATCCAAGCGTCAGGTAAAAGTCCGAACGCCCTGCGCCGTCACCTTCGCACCGCCCGAATTCGATCCACGTGTAACCGGTTCTGTCCGGATAACGATCCATGAGGAGGTTCCATTCGACTCGCTTGGAAGCTTCGCCGTCGGGTTCCAATCGCTGGGGAGTGACGTCGGCGTCGAGGAGGAACGGAAGCTGAAGCGCGAGGACACGCGATTTTCCGGTGCCGTTGTTGCCGCGCAGCAACATCCGGCCGTTTTCATAATGAAATTCCTCGGAGTCATAACGGTAGATGTTTACCAGGCCGCTGCGCAGAGGCTGCCACCGTTCGCGGCCGGGGCGAGGGAGAGCTTGTTTTCGCACTCGCATATTCAAACTACTCCAGCGCGTAACGCGCACACGCCGGCAACGGAACTACTCCGGCCGTCGTTACTTCGATAAGCCGCAGCCCTTGCAGGCGCCACACCGCATCCATCAACCATGCTGTCGCGCCGGGCTCGCGCAACTCTCGCTGCGCGTATTCTTCAAGGACCTCGAGCGGAATCGCGGTTCTTTCGCCACGTTGTGGATCGGTTCTTGCGGATTCCGCAAGCCTGCGGGCCAGGATGAGACTGAGCGGATCGGCGTCGCCATCGGGGGGCAGATCGGTGAGATCGCCCTCGTCATCCAACATCGCGATACCTTCAGACCGGATTTCGGCCACGAGCCCTGTGGCTTCCTGAATTTGCCTGAGTAGATAACCGCGGTGTTCGGCGAGGTAGGTTCGCTCTTCCTCGTCCAGGTCGTGGAGATACAGAACGGGATCGTCGAGCAGGCCGCGAACAAGACGAGCCCGGGTGGCTGGCCGCGATGCCCGCTGCGCAAGCAAGTCGTCGACGAGTCCTCGCTGTGCCGTTGCCGACGGGCTGGCCTGGAGATTCCACACCGCCGAAAGAACGGAATGATTTATTTCGTAAAGTGCGTCAGGCATGTCCTGTCGATTGAGGAATTCACGCTCCTCGCCATCGAGCTTGTGGAGCACGCCCAGATCGATGAGCAGGCGGATCGCATGAACAAGGTCACGGCGATGATCGTAATTGGCGAGATCGGCGACAACGCCGGATGCCTGCAACTCCGCATCGGCCGCGATGAGTTCCACGATCTTCCGGGTCAGTTCGCTTAGCGTCGTCTGCTGATCCGATTGATGTAATGCCGCGAGCGCCAGACATAGCAGGACGTACCTGCGCCTCGTGAATATTGTTCCGCTGGCGCGGTCCACTGCAGGCCTGGTGTCGTCGAGATCAGCCGGTGTCTTGCGAAGCCTCGCAACCTGGGGATCGACATGAAGCTCCCACGCGGGAAAGTTTATAAGCCAATCCTTCAACCATTCCGAATGCCGGCGAACAAGTGTGTACTCTTCCGAGGTTTCGCCCGCGGAAGGCAACATTGGCTTCCGCAGCAACGCACGCAGCGCGCGACGCCGTTCCAGACTTGTCATTTCGCTCGTGGTCGTCAGCATAAAGTGCCTCGAACGTCAACACTGATCCAGTAGTCCGGTCCGGAAAACATTCCTCCGTCGGTCAGGACCATCGCGGTCTCGCCATCTGCGGTGGGTTCCAGCCGGATCCTCGGCGCACCTTCGCCGGAAAGGATCTCCACCCCCTCTCCTAATAGATCGAGAAGGAGATCAAACTCGTCCAGTTCGAGGTATTCGAGCTGCGACAGCCGCATGCGGCCGGCGCTGAAGCGGCTCTGGGCTTCCAGAATTCGCATTGCCTCCTCGCGGGCAGCGATGGCGAGCTTTTGTTTTTCTTCCGTACGATCGACAACGCGACTGAACACGCCGGCTTGCGCATGGCTCTGTCCCAGCCTGGAAGCCATCGTGATCCCAACAGGCGGAGCCTCCAGCCAGCTCGTACCCGACGGAATGTTTCGTTTTTCCAGAGCGTCCAGCGTCGCATCGTCGACGATGAGATGGCGTGCGGGACACAAACCGAACACGGACCTCCACAACCGGTGCGCATGAGCATCGGACTCGGCCGCCGCAAAAGAACGCGCGAGGATTCGAAAATCGTCCGCTCGATCCACCTTATGGATCCGGCTTGCCTGGATGCGTGTGACGACACTGAGTACGCTCGTGATCAATTCGCGGAGCCGCTGCCGGCCGATTTCCGCATTCGAGGGGCGGCCGGGTTCCGAAACGAACCAATCGCGAATGTATTCCCACTGCCTGGATTCCAGTCCCGTGGCTTCAATACGGTGAATCGAATCCTGAATCGGATCGGACGCCATCACGAGTACACCCATGAATCGTTCGGCGTGTTCGACCAGGCGCCGCGCCTCGTCGATATCGAATGCAGGTTGGCTGCGGATTCCTTCGAGCTTACGGATCAGGGTCTGGAGGGTGCGCGTCAGCGTCTGACAGTTGTGGCGAAGCATCACCAGGTCCTGCACATCAGCGAGCGCGTCGAATTGCAGCGCCGGTTCACATTCTGAACTTTCTTCAAACAGAGACACGGCGCGTTCAGCCGCTTCTCCCAAACGGGTCATCTGGAGCAACCGTCGCGGCTTGAGAAAATCGTCAACGGTTTTGACGGTCGTGGTATCCGGAACCGTTTGTAAATTTCCCCACGCGAGCAATTGCTCAATGGCCGCTTCAATTTCTTCCAGGTCTTCCAGCCGAGGGGGTAAGGCATCCACCACGTCCTGAATGCGGAGATTGAATACACAGCTTTCCATTGACTGCACGAACGCGCGCATGATCGCGCGATATAACGGCGCTTTATCGGCAGTCGTGTAAGCGAAGGCCGGGATGGTGTTCATGCGAACTTAATTCTGGTTCCAATTAATCACCAATGGGATTTCCGTCTCGATGCATCGAGCATCTCCCTGGACAACGGCCGGAAGAAATCTCCATTGCTCGACAGCAACGCGGATCGGATTCGTCAAAAGCGGGCTCCCGCCGGTTAATTCAGCAACGGCGGCATCGCCCTTGTCGCTGATCGTCAGCTTGAGGCGAACAGTCACAGGACTCCTGAACTGGCTCAGCGTCGTAGCGGGAAATTGCGGATCCACTCGGGTTTTCAGGCGGGCGAGAGCCAGTGCGGTATCCATCTGGATACAGCCGGCAGGAGTACACGTCTTCATCAGTGCAATGATGTCTTCCGCGAACGTGGTCTCCGGAAGCAGTGTCTGAATCTGTTCCTTTATGCGTGCCGCTGTGGCCGCATCATTTTTGGCACATGCGCGATTCCACTGATCCACGAGGGCAGAGAGAGACTTCCGGTACTCTGCGCGCACGTAATCGAGCGTCTCAGGACTTCCACGCGACGTCAGTTCGCGATAATCGCGTGCCGCAGACGAAAAATCGCCTGAGGTGAAATTCTTCTGCCATTGAAGGATGGCACGGTCGGCCGCCACTTCGAGCTTGCTCAGCGTCAGGTTGGTATATTCCGCGGCCAAATCGTTCTTCGCATCGAGCCGCTGTGCGGCACGGAACTTCAGCAGAGCATGTTGCATGTCCGATCGCTTGTACGCGGCGAGCCCGTCCTTGAAAAGCAGGTCGGCCGCCCTGGGAAAGAGTTGTGCGAGGTTGCCGCAATTTCCTAGGCCTAGGCCTGGGCCCTGGCCTGGGGCCTGGCCGGACTCGATGATCTTGACTACAGCGTCGGAATTTCCACGGTCCAACTGCTGCTGCGCTTCCTCGGACACAGATCGGCAACGTCTCTCGTGCTGCTCTGCGCGAGCCTCTTCAGCCAATTGGATCACTTTAGGCGAGAACATCTGGGGATCAATCCGATGATCCGCATCGAGAGCGTACAGCTCACCAAGATACTGCTTCGCGCGCGCACTGTCGTTGAGACCGATCAATCCGAGGGCGATCTGCAGCTTGATGGCGGACTTCTCCTTTTGATATCCCGGCTGATCGCGAAGCAATTCAGCCGCGCGCAAAAGCAAATCGACCGACTTTTCGAAATCTGCTTCGAAGTAGAGAGCCTCCGCGCGCGCCAGCATCTCCCTGGCGTCGTCGACGGTTTCGGCGAAAGCGAATTGGCCAAAAGAAAAAACAATCAGCAGCGCAATCGTGTTTCTAAGCATCGGAAACCTCACGGGAAGACGATTTGAATGCCTGTTTCATTTCCAGTAACCCGGTACCTCTTCGGCTGGAATTGCGGGTTTCGGAACAGCAACGTGCTTCCGATCGGAACGCGAATCCCGCTGAGCGGTGTCTGGCCCAGGTCCTTGCTCTCGATACCTTCCTGAGAGACTGCCGCCCACGGCCTGGCATTGATCTGCACCGTCACGTCAAATGTGACCATCGCCCGCGTTGTTCCGTTGCTGTTGATCATGTGTGTCACCGTCTTGCGTAAATCTCCGTGACGGTATTCCAGCGTTTGCGGACCGGCAGGCAGTTCGAGCGAAACGGGCGCAGATCCGAGGTATACCGCATCCTTATAGATGTCCACCGTGGTTGGAGAACTGATAGCGAGTTTTCCCATCAGTATTGGACCGGCGGGTACAGGAGCAATGGGTATAGGTAGTGGGTCAGGAGTTTTTTGCGGAGGTGGTACGGGCCGGGCAACCGGTGTAGGCGGCGCAGGCGGAACCACGGTCGATGGCTGGTCGGGTAACACATCGGACACCGGAGCCGTATCCAGCACAGGAGCCGGATCCAATGGCAGTGGGATCGTGGGCTTCGGCGTTTCGGCAGTGCTCAGCGTGGGCGCCGGCGGTTGCGCAGGAGTTGCTGTGTTTCGGAACGCCGGCACCGCAAACGCGGTTACGGCAAGCATGATTGCGACGACGATAAGGAAGTACGCTAACAGTCGTTTCCCTCGGCCCGGCAAGACCTCTGCCGGTGGTGGAACTGGCACGGCCTCCTGTTCTGTGTCATCAGTGTCATTCGCGTCATTTGATTCGGGCTGCGTTGCCTCACCCAGGTCCACCTGGCGCTGCCTCAGGATTGCGCGCGCGTTTTCCAAATCGTGCTGCATCCGGGATTGGATCGATGACCGGATTTGCAGTGCGTCGGCATTGTCCGGATCGATCAGCAGAATCGCTCTTGTGAGGTCCAGGCAATCCTTCGTACGTTTTTGATCGTACGCCTGCCGTGCGAGTGCAGCGAGTTCAGAGACCTCAGGATGTGCGATTGTTTCGGTGGTGTCTTTTTGCGACATCGCGGTCACTCCCTAATTTTTGTGTAACTGCACGGTAGTGCCGGATGTGTCCAGATGTGGTCCACCCGGATTTTCGGGCGGTCATAGACCGCCCCTACAGTTAGCGGTCGATTTCTGTAGGGGCGGTCTTATGACCGCCCGCGATTTCTCCAGTGATTGGACCATTCCTGTCCTTGATCTCGTGATGATGGGGATGATCCTTCAAACCGGGAGACTTCAAATGGCGATAGGAATAGTTATTGCTTTGGTTCTTGTGCCTGCGGCCATCATCGTTGCGCTTATGATGAAAAATAAAACGGTTGCACAGCCTGAGCCTGCGCCGCCGGTGATTCAAACGCTGAACAACAACATTCGGCCGCCGCAACCAAAGATCACCGTAGCGGAATCCCGGCCTGCGGTAACGATCACTGTGCAGGCGTCGTCGCAGCCCTCGCAATCTCCGCCGGTTACTGCTCCAGAACCCCCGAAGGTGCCCGCTGTGATCGCCGTGAGTAGCGCCCTCACAACTGCCGAAGACCGGCGAGAACGGATCCTGGCCGGCATTTCTGAGAACATCCGTAAAAGTCTTTCAACGAGACAGGCGGCTCAATCCTCTCCCGTGTTGTACAAGGAAGTGCCGAGGAATACCGAATACGTTCGAGTCAAGAAAGATGTCATCACACCGCACGGCCAGGTTCGTTTTTCGATTTTGAAGGATTGGATGTCGACCAATATGTTGGCCGTCTTTCGCCGGGCTTCGTCCGAATGGAAGACACCCGAGGACCTCATCGCTTTCGTTCCTGCATACCTGGAACCTGAAGCCGAAATCCTCAACTCCCAGGTTCTGCTTGTCAGCACACCGGGCCACAACGAGAAACTCGCCGTCCCGATCCGAAATCTCGACGACATCGCCGGGCTCCGCCAGTGCTTTGAATTCGTTTCTGCTGCGGGTGCCGTAACGATGCCTGCAGTGGTTGTCACTTCCGATTGCGAGTTTGAAATCGTATCCCGGGGAGTGATTACGCAGGCTCTCTTCACGAACGCGATCGATCAGGGCCGTGAAATGAAGCTGCTCGTCAACGCGGTTAGTGAATGAGGAAGTTTGAGTTCGTCCCTCTCGCCAGGAGCTTGAAGTGCCCGTTGGAACGCATGACAAGCGCCGGTACGTATGCGGTTGAGGGGTTTTCCGCCATCGATTCGAACCACGATTGAAAATCCGATGACTCTTCCAGGGGCCGTAATGGGATAGCAAGTTTTTCGGGGTGCTGTCGTGTACCGATAACGAGAATGCTGTTGTTCAGAACGTCGGCTTCGGGCTCGAGGTACGTCGGGATACTTGCAGTGAGATCGTTCGGGTTGTTCCATCCCCTTGCCGCGCGATGCAGAATGCCAAGCATGTTCACCGAACACCATTCCCACAGCACCGAAAACCGCAGCGCGGGATCCTGACTCAGCACCTCTCGACGCCACTTCAAAAGCCCATTGTCACGTTGGCTTTCTCCCGTTTTTTGACGAGCTGGAGGTATGGCGCTGAGGGTTTCAGACATGTTGGCAAGAACGTTTGCGATCTTGATTACGTCAGCATGTCTTTCCGCTGCCGCAGCGTCCGACGCGCTGAGAGCTTTCTTGAAGTCAATGGCGACCGTATCGATCTGCGATGCAAGTTTTTGCAAATCCTGGCGGTAGAAATCAGAGTTCTTGGCAGATGTGATGAATTGCCGGTCGAGCTTTTGAAGGTGATGCATAGCCCGCCCGCTGTCGGCAAGATTTTGCTGCAACATCCTTTCCAGACGGCGTATCAGGAGGATCGCACATACGAGACCGCCGCCAAAGATCAGGCCTATGGCAAGTACAGGCATCGTGACGTCGTCGGATAGGTACATCCCTATTCATCATCGCGACCGCACGGACAAGGGTGGTCCAAATGTCTGCGCTTAGCGCCGCCGTTCGATCACCGGCATCCATTGACTGAACGGAGATGACCACGCCTGTTTTAGAGTCAGGCTTTGAAGTCTCCAAATGCCGTCACGGTTTATCGCCCGGCCTTCATAGGTTCCACCAGCAAGTTCACCGGCCTTTCCACCAACCTTCAGCGCTCGCGCGCGAATCGTTGCGGATTTTCCGTCGGGCGCTATTTGGACTACCGGCTGAATCGTTTGATGAATTGCAGATGAGTTTCCCATTTCCGCATCGTCGAGATAATAGCCGTGGGCACTAGTGAGATTTTCGACGGCGTCATACGCGATGCCGGCATTGATTTGCCGCTCGAGTGCCGTTAGTTGCGCGGCGAATTCCTTCGCGTTCTTCGGTGGACTCGGCAGCGCTGCGAGGCTTGAAGGACCCTGCTGCGAATTCGATCCCTCAACAGTTGCCGTGATGCCGGGAGGATATTGAACGGGCAAATGGGTCACCGGGTTCGTGTAATGGAACCGCGGGTAGTACATCTTCGGGTAGATTCCGTATTCTTCCGTCGGTGGCCGATCCGGCGGAAACACGGCACTGGGTTTCGCGGCCGGCTTTGCGTCTTTTGCCCAGCCCAGTTCGTAGTCCGTGATGACTCGCGGATAGTAATGCACAGACCGGATCTTCCAGACTCCGTCCTGCCTGACGTAGCCGTTCTCGAAGATGCCCTCCTCCCATTGGGCTCGTTTTCCTTCTCCGGTGACCGACAGTTCGATTCCGCGAGCCCTTGCCGTTCTTCCGTCCGGAGCAATGTGAACCACCGTAGCGAGTTGAAAGTGATCGTGGACCTCGTCGTTGCCCAGACGTTCACCTCCAATGGTATTCAGAGCCCGGCGGATTCTGTCCCGGCCGGCATACACGCCGCGCTGGCCCAACTCCATAGTCCCATCGCCGGCGAAGAGATTCGCGACCTCTCCCCACATCTTCTGATCGAAGTAGTAGCCATAGTTGTGCTGCAGGTTTAGCACGTCTGTTTCGTCCTGGAGTTGTTGCGCTCGGCGAGCGAGCTCGACCCAGCGTTGTTGCAGTCCCTGGAAGTTCATGGAACCGGCTGCCGCGTTGGCGTCATTGCGCACAGGAGCACCGGCAGATTGCGGTGTGAAATGATGTGGAAGGTTCCACTTCGAGACGGACAGACCGGGCGGGCTGTAGCGTCCGCTGTATTGCGAGTTGTAACTCAGTTCACTGATCTTCCAGACGCCGTCCTCGAATACGTACCGGTTTTCATACACGACGCCGGCCCACGACGCGGATGCGCCGTAGCTTCCCAGCATCGCAATCACATGCCATCGTCCCCTGGCTGTTTTGCCATCCTCTGCGACGGTCACCACGGGCTGAATCATGATGTGCGGATAGATGCGACCTTCCGCCAATCCCAGTTGCCCGCGGCCAAGCTCCTGCAGATAAAACTTTCGCAGGCTTTCCGGGCCTCGGAAATCGCCTTGCGCATAGTGCGCGACGCCGTCAGTGGCGAAGAGGTCGCCGAGGTCGAGCCAGAGGCCGGACTCCGCGTAATGCGCGTAGCTGTATTGGAGGCGTTTGATGTCGCGAAGGGCTTGCGCTTTGTGAAGGCTGTTTTCAAGCTGGACCAATCGAGCTCGGATTGCCGCAAGGTCGTCGCGGGGCGCGGTCTGCGCTGCGGCCGCGCAAGCCGCACAGATCAGGAGTGTGAACAGTTTTAGTCGATGCATTGTGACGTATCATAGGCGGACCAAACTGGAGGACACAAGTCATGCGACTGCATCACGCCGCTCTCCTCGCGCTGACCCTCGCGTTGATCGGGGCGCCCGCGCTCGTCACTGCGCAGGAAAAACTCGGAACCTATGAAGACCGCATCGACGTCGAAGACGTGATGGCGCGTTACGTATGGACGGTGGATTCACTCGATGCGGACGGCTACGTCGCGGTGTTCACCGAAGACGCCGTCATCGATTCGAACGGCAACATCAGCAAGGGACACGCGGAGATCCGCAATATCGTCACTAACCTCATCAAGCGCCGCGACGACAACAAGGCGAAGGGATTGCCGACCTCGAACCTGTATCACGTGATCAGCAACGTGCGCATCACGTTCCCGAAAGCCAACGAGGCCGTGCATCAGTCGTACTGGCAGACCGTGCGTCGTGACAAAGACGGCAGGATGATAGCGGCCGCGATGGGGCGCTCCGAAGACCGCCTCGTCAAGCGCAACGGAAAGTGGCTGATTCAGTC
>Ga0137465_1000105_pt1 | contig 69106 bp, 53 predicted proteins | sample EasRivERMGT828_2_FD_104906 | JGI IMG/M metagenome (GOLD analysis project Ga0137465, IMG submission 104906) | Soil microbial communities from meander-bound floodplain in the East River, Colorado, USA - East River MetaG ERMGT828_2 | ecosystem: Environmental > Terrestrial > Soil > Floodplain ... | reverse complement strand
GTATTACACCTGGCAGCGACAACGTCGCGGAACGTTCGCGCTGGACCTGGCCCCCGCGTCATTCGTCACGTACCTCGAGAATCACGATCAACTGGCAAACTCCGCGCGCGGCACAAGACTGCGTCAGCTGACGTCACCGGGACGTTACCGGGCGCTGACGGCCTTGTTGCTGCTGGGCCCCAACACACCGATGTTGTTTCAAGGGCAGGAGTACGGAGCTTCGACACCTTTCCTTTACTTTTCGGATCACAATAAAGACCTTGCCGCCATGGTCCAGCAGGGCCGCGCTGAGTTTCTGTCTCAGTTTCCAAGCATGGCGCATTCTCAATCGGAGTTCCTGATGGGCGCTCCAAACATGCGCGGTACTTTCGAACGATGCAAGCTCAACCCTGCCGAACGGGGAGCAAATGCGCACTGGCTCGCGCTGCACAAGGATCTCCTGCGGCTCCGCCGCGAGGATCCGGTATTCCGCTCGCAACGGTCGGACTCGATTCACGGCGCGGTCCTGGGACCAGAAGCATTTACATTACGGTTTTTTGGAGGATCCAGCGGCGACCGCATGCTGCTCGTCAATTTAGGACGCGACCTCCACCTTCGTCCGGCTCCGGAACCTCTGCTTGCGCCGCCGAACGGCGGAAGCTGGGAGTTGTTGTGGTTGAGCGAGGATCCTCGATACGGCGGGTCGGGTGCTCCGCCTTTGCGGAAGACCGGAACCTGGAACATTCCCGGACATAGTGCGGTGGTGATGTATGAAAAAAGAACTGGAGATTGACGAAGTCATCGTAAACCGGATGCAGTGGCAACGCGAATCCGAGGAACCGGATCCCGTCCTCCTGCTGACTCGAGAATGGATCGTCACGAACGGCCTCGGCGGATTCGCGTCCGCCTCAGTCTCTGGAGCGTGCACGCGCCGTTATCACGGATTGCTGATCGCATCGCTGCCTGCGCCCCTCGGCCGCATGGTGATGCTCAGTCACTTCGGCGAAGAGATCGCCATGCCGGATGAATCGATCGTGGATTTCGGCGGCGAAGAACTCAGCGAAGAGCATTTCGATCTGCACGCTTCGAAGTTCCTGACGGAATTCCGGCTTGAAGCGGGCCTGCCCGTATGGACGTACGACATTCGCGGCTGCACGATCGAAAAGCGCGTCTGGATGCCGCATCTTCAAAACACAGTCCACGTTTCGTACAAGTACATCTGTGATACGGGCATTGCGCGGCTGCGCCTGCGTCCATCGATGCACTTCCGGGAGCACGAAGCGCCGGTCTCCCTGGCGATGCATAAACCATACCGCGTGCAGGCGTCGGGCGATCAGTATGAAGTCTTCAGCGATCCGCCGATACCGCCGCTGCGCTTCCGTCTTCACGGCCCCAGTGCAGGTTTCGTCCTGGACGGCGGCCGGTTTAAAACGATGTTCTATCGCGTCGAACAAAGCCGCGGATACGAGTATCGGGGACCGGTGTGGTGCCCCGGATATCTTCGGGCGACATTACGTCCGGGAGAAACATTTTCGGTCGTGGCCTCGACTGAGCCGTGGGAAAAGATCCTTGCGCTCGATCCCGGCGACGGGGTCCAGCGCGAGATGACTCGACGGCGAAAGCTCGTGGACATGGCGCGCCATGAATTGAAAACAGGATGGCCCGCCGAATTACTGCTTGCTGCCGATCAGTTCATCATCACTCCCAATTCACGTATCGGCGACGCGGCCCGCGCGCACGCGGCCGGCGATGACGTGCGCACCGTCATTGCCGGCTATCACTGGTTCACCGACTGGGGCCGCGACACGATGATAAGCCTCGAGGGCCTGACGCTCCCGACGGGCCGTCATGGCGAGGCCGGGTACATCCTTCGAACGTTCGGCCACTACGTCAAGGATGGCCTGATTCCGAACATGTTCCCCGAGGGAGAAAACCAGGGCTTGTACCACACGGCCGATGCCACTCTGTGGTACTTCCATGCCATCGAAAAATACGTCGCGGCGACAGGTGATCACGACACTCTCGTTCAGCTGCTGCCAAAGCTCATCGATATCGTGGATCACCACGTACGCGGAACAAGGTTCGGGATCGGCGTGGATCCAGCCGACGGATTGTTGCGTCAGGGACAGGAAGGATACCAGCTCACCTGGATGGACGCTAAGGTCGGCGACTGGGTTGTCACACCGCGCCGCGGGAAAGCGGTCGAGATCAATGGGCTGTGGTACAACGCCCTTCGGCTCATGGAAAACTGGGTTCGCGCGGAATCGGGGGACAATGATGCAACCCGCTACCGCGAACTTGCCACTCGCGCCTATGACTCGTTCAATAGACGTTTCTGGTTCGAGGAGGGTGGATATCTTTACGACGTCATCGACGGACCCGCCGCCAACGATGCGGCATTGCGGCCCAATCAACTGTTCGCGTTTTCCCTCTCCTACCCAGTGCTGGAACCTACGCGCTGGAAACCCGTCCTCGACACCGTGCAGGAACGCCTGCTGACACCCTACGGATTACGCAGCCTCGCGCCGGGTCATCCTGACTATAAGCCGCAATACTACGGCGACCTGCGCGCGCGCGACGCGGCCTATCATCAGGGAACCGTCTGGGCATGGTTGATCGGTCCGTTCATCGATGCGTGGCTCCGTGTTTATCCAGATGACTTCAAGGGCGCGCGTTTGTTCCTGAAATGGTTTCCGACGCATCTTGGCGAAGCCTGTATCGGCTCGATCAGCGAAGTCTTCGACGCCGAACCGCCGTACAGCGCGCGCGGCTGTGTGGCACAAGCGTGGAGCGTCGCAGAGGTGATACGGGCGTGGGTGAAGACGGAGGGGTACTCTTGATCGCCCATGGTCCCCCATGGTCCTGATCAATTGGTCCATGGGCTGGGACCCATGGACCAATTGCTAGGCAGCGATTGTGGAGAGAATTTTTCTTCGGTCTTCCATCTCGAGTCCCAGTTCTTCCAAACGGAACTCCGGGAGGTTTTTCCGGGCTTCGTCGAAAATTTCCTCTTCTTCTTTGTCGATGTGCGAGGTCACCTCATCAATCAACGAGGACATCCTGGTCTCGAAGTTCTTATCTGAACCGTTCATCAAGTGCAATTCCTGAAGCACCTTCTCCATGGCTCGATGTTCCTGTTGAGCCGCCTCAATAAGCTCTTCCGCTCGTGGTGACGTTGTCGCCGCGAGAGCCGGATAGAAGATCTCCTGTTCCATTTGAGAGTGGATGAGCAGTTCTCGCCGAATCTCATTGAACAGCTCTTTTCTTCCCCCATTCGGCTGGCGATTGGCCGGCTTCGTGAACTTGTTGAACAAGGCTTTCAGAGCTTCATGGTCGTTTCTCAGGAGTAACGTGACCTTCATTCGCAACCTCCTTACCGCAAAAAGGTAATCCCATTTGCACGAGAGTTACCAAACGGCGGCTCGTCGCCGCCGTTCTCTGGCTTACATCCGTCAGGCCGTACGGCGGCGACGTTGGTTATCCGGCATTCCCAGGAAATCCGTGATTTCCTTTTCAGCCTGTTCACGGCCGTATCCATAGCGTTCCTGCAGCCTGCCGATAAACTTCTCGGCGTCACCCTGGATCTGGTCCACATCATCGTCGGTTATTTTGCCCCACCAACTCCGGACGTCACCTTTCACCTGAAGCCATTTGCCTTTAAGAATGTCTTTATTCATAGCGCTCCTTTCAATCCAGATGAGGAAGCAGTTGCCGTGCCAATGGCACTTTGACGTTAGGAGGTGAATCGGAGTTCCACTATCGGCGGCAGCGGTAAACAAATGCAGGCGGTATGTTTAACCAGACGACGGGACTCTTCTCGATACTTGTGAAGTACGACGGGAGCAATGCGGCAAATCGTTTCCCCGGTGGAAGCATCAGTCCATGGACGTAGGCAAAGGTGACGAATTGTCCCCCTGGCTTGAGGACACGCATCATTTCGTCCAGAAACTTCCTTTGCAGGGCCTCGGTAAAGGCTGCCCACGGCAGTCCGGAGACAATGCAGTCCACGGACTTCATACCCGCTCCGTCACATATCGTGCGGACATTCGCCACGGTATCCTCAGCCAGCCGGACGCCTGGGAAACGGGCGCGGAACATCTTCGCGAATTCCGGATTCAGTTCGATCGCCGCGAATTTCGCGCCCGGCTTGAGACTCCTCAGGATGACGTCTGTAAACACCCCGGTCCCGGGCCCGTATTCCAAAACAGTCTCGGCCTTCTTGAGATCGAGATCGTCGACAATCGTTTGAGCCAGAAAAGGTGAACTTGGAGCAACGGCGCCGGTCGTAACGGGCCTTACAAGGAACTCTCTCAGAAATTTCACGGCGGGTTATTCTAGCCGAATCTCCGGCGCGCCGACCCATGGATAATTTGCCTTCCTCTTTGCGCTATACTTCCGCACTCGGCCGAGCCGATCACGCAACAGGAGAATCATCGTGAGCAGACGCCGCAGTTTTGAAGTCGAGGGACTCCATCATGAGAACCCGATTCCCATGGGATCCATCATCGGACCCTTCATGATGAGCAGCGGTATTTTCGGGATGGAGCCCGGAACGAGAAAGACGCCCCCCGACATCGAGAGCCAGTGCCGGCTGATGTTCGACAATATCCGCCGCGTGATGGCCGCCGCAGGCGGCTCCATCGAAGACATCATCAAAATGGTGGTCTGGGCAAAAGACAAGTCGTTCAAGGAAGCAGTCAACAAGGAGTGGCTTGCGATGTTTCCCGACGAACACTCGCGGCCAGCCCGCCACACGATGCTGTATCAGGGATTCTCCGGCAACACACTGGTCCAGTGCGAAATTGTTGCCGTGCTGAAGGACAAGAATTAGCCACATCGACCCAGACGAGACTCACGACGCTTATGCCGTATGGCGTCTCCCCGATTTCCGTCGGTACTTCTCCGGCAACATGCTTCTGATCCTCGGATGGCAAATGCAGAAAGTCGCCATCGGATGGGAAATCTACGAGCGCACCGGATCCACAAGGGCCATCGCCATCGCCGGCCTTATCCAATTCCTGCCGCAGGTAATGTTCATGTTGTTCGCGGGACACATCACCGACAGGTACAACCGCAAGCATGTATTGATGGCCGCTCTGGTCTGCAATGCGCTCGCAGCAATCGGTCTGGCGATCAACTCCGCTTTTGCCGGATCGATCTATGTTCTCTACGGCTGTCTTTTCGGCTACGGCACAGCGCGCGCATTCATCATGCCGTCAAGAGCGGCGTTTCTGCCGGGCATCATTCCGCTCAACAGATTCAGTACCGCTGTGTCGTGGAACTCGAGCGGATTCGAAATCTCTTCGATGGCGGGACCGGCCATAGGCGGCCTGCTGATCACATTCTTTCTCAATCCGATACTCGTCTACGCAATCAACGCCCTTGGAGGGTTGATGTTTGTGGTCCTCCTGGCAAGGATCCATTACAAACACACGCCGGTACCGAAAGAACCTCTGACACTGCGCTCGTTCCTGGCGGGCCTCGGCTTTGTTCGCAAGCAGAAAGTTGTTTTCGCGGCCATGGCGCTGGATATGTTCGGCGTTCTCCTCGGCGGCGCGACGGCATTGATGCCGGTTTACGCAAAGGACATTCTAAGAATCGGACCCAGCGGACTGGGTTGGCTGATGAGCGCGCCCGCTATCGGCGCCTGCGGCATGGCGCTGTTCCAGGCTCACCGCGGACCTTTGCGCAGGGCAGGACGCACCTTGCTGATCGCCGTCGCGGGGTTCGGGCTCGTAACGATCGTCTTCGGCGTTTCAAAGAATTTCTGGCTGTCGATGGCGATGCTTTGTGTCATGGGCTCCTGCGACAACATCAGCGTAGTCGTCAGGTCCACGCTTGTGCAGGTTCTGACTCCCGACGAGATGCGCGGCCGCGTTTCCGCCTTGAATTCCCTGTTTATCGGAACATCCAACGAACTCGGCGCTTTCGAATCCGGCATGGTCGCGCACCTGTTCGGCCCGGTGTTCTCCGTCGTGTCCGGAGGCATCGGCACGTTGCTGATCGTGCTTGGAATCGCGTGGCGGTCGCCGCAATTGAGACGGTTCGGCAGGCTGGATCAGGCCCATCGATGAGTCCTCTAAAAACCGCTTGATTGCTGAAGATATTCTCTATATACAGATTATCTTTATATGAGCCTCTTGCGCCGGTTGAAATATCTGTGGCCTTCTTATCGCCGCCGTCAGGAGCGGGATCTTCAGGAAGAACTGCACTCTCTTCAATCGATGGCGGAACCGAAGGAATTGGGCAACCTGACACTGGCCGCCGAGGATGCGCGAAAAGTATGGGGCTGGAACTGGCTGGACGCGACCTGGCAGGATGTCCGTTACGGCTGTCGCACGCTGCTTCGAAATCGCCGCGTGACGGCAATCGCGCTGGTTTCACTGGCTCTGGGTATCGGCGCCAATACCGTCGTCTTCAGTCTGATTCACACGCTCGTATTACGCCCGCTTCCGTACCCGGAGTCCGATCGGCTCGTCCGCGTTTGGTTCCGGCCGCTCAACGGCGGCCGTGAGGCCGGACTGACTCGCGGCGAGTGCGCGACCTCGCTGGGCGGCAATACTGAAGTGTTCGAGCATTTCGGCTGCTTCACCGATCCAGTCACTGCGAGCATCGCCGATCCCGGTGGCGCCAACAACTTTCCGGAGCGCGTTACAGGATGGCAGTTCACTGCCGGGGCTGTGCGGGCGCTCGGCATTCATCCGCTGTTTGGACGATGGTTCACAGAAACGGACGAGGTCGCAGGAGCGGGCCGCGTTCTGCTGATCAGTTCGGATCTCTGGAAGCGCCGCTTTGTCGAAAGTCCTGAAGTGCTCGGCAAGCAGATTCGGTTTAACGGCGAAATTGCCACGATCATTGGTGTTCTGCCCGAGAGCTTCGAGGTTTTCGATCGAACAGGCGACTACGTCACGCCCTTTCGCGGTTATGAATTCGGTGCACAGACCTCAGCCCGCATATTGGGCGGCGTGGCACGGCTCAATCCGGATGTTGGTCTGGCGGGCGCTCAATCGAAGATGGACGCGCTGGCCACAGGTCTCGCCGAACAATTCCCCCAGACCAACAAGAATTGGGGCATCGTCCTGTCGCCAATCGTCCGGCTCGAAGACGCCCGCGATCCTTTGATCATTCTCCAGGGCACGGTCGCACTCGTGTTGTTGATAGCCTGTGCAAACGCTGCAGGCCTGCTGCTGGCTCAAGGTACGACTCAACATAGAGAGATGGCAGTGAGGGCCGCGTTGGGATCCAGTCGCGCGCGGCTTTTCCGGCAGTTGCTGATTCACGCTGTCATGCTGTCGCTGGCCGGAGGCGTACTGGGCCTGCTCGTCGGATTGGCCGGCGGCCGGGTGTTGACGAGCGCGCTTCCTGCCGGTCTCGGATTAGCCGTCTATCAATCACGGCTGGATCCCGCCGTTCTGCTTTTCACATTCGGGGCTTGCCTGATTTCGGCGCTTGCTGTCGGGATAGCGCCTGCCGTTCAGATCTCTCACGCGCATCCGCTCGACGCGATGCACGACTCGGGACGAAGCGCGACTGCAGGTCATTCGCGGCGGCGTCTGCGCAGCATTTTTGTGACGATGCAATTGGCTCTGGCCCTGACGCTGCTGGTTGGGGCCGGGTTAATGTTGAACAGCCTTATTCGAATGGCCAACGCGCCGCTCGGATTCGATCCTGAGAATCTTCTAACTACGAACGTACAGTTGTCCGAGTCGAAGTTCCGGCGCCCGACCAGCGCAACGCTTGCATCAGGCGCCCTTGAAATGGCTATCGATCCGCAGGTCCCTTTGACGACCGAACAGATGCGGCAAAACCTCGCAGGTACGGCAGGCGTGACTGCCGCGACCGGCATCGCAATCTTTCCTCCCTTCTCCGGCTCGCTGAACCTGCCCGTGCAGGTCGATGGAGTCTCCACCGCGGAGTCGCAACGCTCGCAGTTTCTGCCGGTCCTGGCGGACTACTTCAAAACTCTGCAGGTGAGAGTAATTTATGGCCGCGAGTTCACGCCGGCGGATACCGCCGCAGCCAGGCCGATTGCGGTGGTGAATCAGGCCATGGCGAAGCGCTATTGGCCCAACGACAGTCCGTTGGGAAAACATGTCCGCGTCGAATCGCCAATGCTGCCGAATGAACCGATACGCGAAGTTGTCGGCGTTGTCGATGAAGTGATGCAGTATGCAGGCCAGCAGGATCGGAATCAGCTGTACCTGCCCTATTTGCAGTTGTCGGCCCAGCATGACGAACGCCTGACCAATCAACTCCGGGAGCTCACCTTTATCGTGCGAACGACGCGACCCGCCGGCGAGATCGAGGCCGCTCTTCAATCGGCGGTCAGCCTCGCCGACAACAGCCAGGCTGTATCCAGCGTGAGGACAATGAGGCAGACGGCATACAACATGGCGCGAAGGCGTGTCTATACCGGACTCCTCGGAACATTCGGAGCCGTCGCGGTGCTTCTTGCGGCTATCGGTGTGTACGGTGTGATGGCGCAGGTAGTCAGTCAGCGAACGAGCGAAATCGGCATCCGGATGGCGCTCGGCGCTGACTCCCGGCGCGTGCGTCACCTCGTGATACGGCAAGGCGGCGTCATCATCGGATTAGGCTTGGCGCTAGGCACCGTGGGATCGCTTGCGCTGACGCGGACGCTCCAGTCGCAGTTGTTCGGGCTTACATCAACCGATCCGCTGACCATAGCCGCATGCGTTCTTCTTCTCGGTGTCATCGGCCTCCTCGCCTGTTACATTCCCGCTCGACGCGCCTCACGGATCGACCCGATGGTTGCCTTGCGTCATGAATGATCACCTTCTCCTTATTTTCCGTGGAACACGTCAGGATTTCTGAGCTAAACTTTTGTGATTCACTTGTATGTATTGAACTTCGCGGCATTTGGAAACATTTGAGGAGGACACGAGTGATCTCAAACGAACCCGAAAAGAAGGTCGACGCCCCCGAGTATCGCGTTGATGTGAAACTGCGCGACGTTTTGCTGAATCCCAATGAACGTCGTGGCTCCGCAGCGACAGCTCTTGCTGAAGAAGAAGGATTGCCCGAGCCGGTATATCCCCAATACACATATCCCCGCTGGCCCACCGAGCGGCAGTTTCACAACGCCAAAGCGTGGCGGACCTGGAAAAGCCTCGGCTCTCCGTACTTCAAGCACCGGCTGATGCCGGGACAACTGCAGCCGCTGATTGCGTACCTGTTCAGCGAGTGGAAGTGCAATCTGGACTGCCATTACTGCTGGTCCTATGACAACAGCGTGAAGGGCATGACCGATCAGACCGCGCGAAAATCGATCGACTGGCTGCATGACACAGGAAACCGGTTCATCGCGCTCATGGGAGGCGAACCCTTACTCCGTCCGAAGTTCATTCACAAGATCTGCTATTACGCGGCGAAGAAAGGTTTCCTCACTTATCTGCCGACCAACGGCCGGTTGATGAAACCGGATGTGATCGATCGTCTCGGCGACGGCGGCCTGACAGCCGTAAATCTTGCCGTGGACTGCATCGACGAGAAGCCCGGGCTGGCCAAAGCCCTGACGCCGATCCGCCCCTATTTCGAGTACCTCATCAAGAATATGAAGAAGTACTCGGTGTCTGCGTTCTTCAACGTGTGTATCACGCGCACCAACATGGACGACGTCCGAGCGCTGACGGAGATGGCGAAGGACTACGACATTGGCATCGACTACCACATCGTTGAGTCGCCGATCATCGATGCCCCGCACTTCAAGCATCTAAACGAGAACAGCACGTTCCTGACGCCGGCGGATTATCCGCGCGTCGATGAACTGATCGACTGGATCATCGAAAAGCACAAGCAGGGTTACAAGATCGTCAATCAGAAGACGCGTCTGCTGCAGATGAAGGAATTTCTGCGCGGCCACATCGAACCGTGGGGCTGCCGCGCCGGGCGCAATACGCTGATCATTCGAACCGACGGAACGCTGGCTCCGTGCTTCCCGATGTACTCGGCGACGCACGATTGGGGAACGGTCGGGAGTCCGAAGTTCGATAAGCATCAACTGACGGAGATGAAGAAGGAGTGCGAACTCCATTGCTTCTCAACGCTCAACCATATCGTCAGCTACGTGTATAACAATGGCCGCGTCATGCGCTGGATCCTGAGACACGCAAAGACGGGGTTCACAACTGCCCAGGGCACCGTCGAATAAAATTCCGGGACGGTTGCGTCGTTACCCTAATTCGAAACCCAGAATTAGGGTAACGACGCGACCGTCCCGGAATTTCAGCTCTCTATAGTCGCCGGCCGGCGTCGATGATGGACGCACCGGTAATCTCCTTCACGGTTCTCGCACCGCACCCGACCATGGCCAGCCGCAGTTCGTTATTCAGGATGTCCAGCACACGCTCGACACCCTGCTGGCCGTACGCCGACAAACCCCAGATGTACGGCCTACCGATACCGACTGCAGTCGCGCCAAGCGCAAGCGCCTTGAAGACATCCGTGCCGCGCCGGAATCCGCCATCGACCACGATCGGAATTCGGCCGCGAACAGCCTGGACAACTTCCGCCACGCACTCGATCGTGCCGCGACCTGTTTCAGTTGCGCGTCCGCCGTGGTTGGAAACGATGATTCCATCGGCGCCGTGCTCAACAGCCAGAGCGGCGTCCTCGCGCGTCTCGAGTCCTTTGATGAGGACCTTCATCTTCGTGACGCCTTTGAGCCGTTTGATGAAATCCCACGTCAGCGATGGAGACGTCAGCGGCAGTCCCTGCGTATTGATTCCGGCAAACATCGGCTTCGTAGCGTTCGACGCGGCTCGGGGGTTCGCGAGATTGCCGGTTGCGTCCTCGTGGCAACTTCCGCAGGCGCGGGTATCGGCGCGCTGTGCGCGGGTCATCGTCACGGTGTTTCTTCCTGATGGCAGGTCTACAGTAACTGCAACGGCTCCGCACCCGGCCGCTTCGGCGCGCTTCACCAGTTTCGTTGTGATGTCGAAGTTGTCCGTCGTATAGAGTTGATACCAAAGCGCACCGGCCCGGGCTTTGGCAACATCCTCGACGCCGATCGAAGTCTGCGTTGAGAGAATCTGCAAATGCCCTTTTGATGCCGCCGCGCGGGCGGCTGCAACTTCTCCATCGCGATGGAATGCGCGCTGGCTTCCGACTGGACACAGAACAATAGGTGAATTGAGCTTTGCTCCGAACAAGTCGACCGACATATCGATCCGGCTCACATCGACGAACCGCTTGACTCGCAACTGATAGCGGTTGAAGGCATCGCGATTTGCCTTCAGCGTTTCTTCGCCATCCACTCCGGTCATCAGATAACCCCAATGCGCCGGCGGCACGATTTTTTCGGCGGCAGTCTGAAAGTCAAACACGTCGAGCGCATCCGCCGCCTGATTGATACCTCCCTGCTGGAGCGCTTGAGCAACGGACGGAACTGCGGCAAGCAACGGGCTGGCTGCAACAAATTTCAGGAACTCGCGGCGATCGGACACATCAGGCCTCCGTTAAGAGAATGCGGCCTTATGTATCCCAAAGTTTGAAGCGAGGGCAAGGAAAGATTGGTCTGGGGGCGGTTGCCGCCCCCGGTGTGTTATTTAACGATGTGTTATTTGCGTGGTATCGGCTTACCCGCCTTGCGAGTGTTCTTGCTCATGCTGACCTGCGTCACTTCGATGCTGGTCGCCTGTTTCGAACCGCCGCGGTCCTCCCACTTCACGAGAACTTCGGATCCTTCCTTGCCCGCAAGCGAGCGCACGCCACTGCCACTGCTCTTGGCGGGGTCGAGTCCGCTGACCATGGTGTTGTCGTCGAACTTGAAAGTCTGAACCATTCCGTTTTCCAGACGAACAACCACCGTCTTGCCTGCCGTATCCACTCGGACCAATTCGCCCTTCATTTCCTGCATCAACCCGGTGGTTGCGCCACCGGTCACGTTTGTATCGGCCTGAGGCGCCGGGCGTGGTTGGTAATCTTCGCTGTCATTGCCTGCGCGAACGCCGCCACTGCGCTCGCAAGCGATCAGCATGAAGCCCGAGAGGATCGAAACAAGCGCAAACAGACTGAACTTCCTCATTGATTCTTACCTCCGATCACGCTCGATCTGGCTTTGCTCTTCGCGCACAGATCGCACCTCTCCGATCTCGTGGTTGTTTCCTCCGCCCCGTCCTTCCGTGTGTCGAGCATCCAGAGAGGCACGATCCTGTGCGAGGCGCTGCGCCGCAATCGCGAGTTCAATGGTCTCGCGGGCCTGCGCAGCAATCTGTGTCCTGTCCTTGCGTTCATTGGAGAGAGCTATCGTCTGCTTCAGCGCCTGCTGTGCCAGCGTTAGTTCCTCTGCTGCAAGAGCGTCGGCGCCTGCGCGCTTTGCGAGGCGCACGGCCGTGTATGCCTGGCGCACGTCGCTGTGTACCTTGCCGCGGGCTTTCCTGGCATCGTCGAGACTATAGCGTTCGAAGTAGTAAACGCCGCGAATCAACGCGTCGTGGATAGGTGGTTCCCAGCCTTCCGGGATGTGTTCCAGGACGACGAACGCGCTCGGAGCGGCGACCAGATAATGAGGCTCAGCAGTCACCAGTATCGCGAAATCCGATACCGGCGCCGAAGCGCGCAGACTCGATGACCCGCCGTCCAGGAGGAGTTCGCCGGAATTAACCGGCCCCCCAGCGGGCGGCACGACCCAGAGCACGTACGTGTTGTAGTCGCCACCAAACAACGACGCCGGCTTCATCGATTCGAGTTCAACCTCGAGTTCGGTCGTGCCACCCTTGCGTTCCACCGTCGCAGCGCCGCTCGCCTTCGGCAGCCGGTCCGTGGAACGCAGCGATAAACTGCGGTCGGCAGCTTCGATGCAGGCAGCGGTAAACATCACCAGGAGAACCGCGATTCCAATCCGCATCCAAGTCACCCCCTCAAAGACTGGGGCATATGGTGTGCCAAAGGTGATGTCGATGAAGACAAAGGCGCTTAAGGAATTCCAAACCTGGTTACCGGGGATAAAACTCCACGTTCCGGCTGCAGGAGCGGGAACGGTGAATCAGAACAGGCCCAATTGCTCAGGACCTGGGCGGCGGAAAGCGGCTGTGGAGAGTTTCGGCTTGCTGGAATTGAGTCCGGCTTTGCGGCAGCTCACCTCGAACAACTCTGAGATGTGCTCGGCATAAGCGCCCGAGCCCTGCATTCGCGAACGGAAGTTCGGATCGTTCAAACTGCCGCCGCGGATATCGCGAATCCGGTTCAGGATCTTTTCTTTTTGTAAAGGCCGGTGAAGCGTCAGCCATTCTTCAAAGAGCGGCGCGACGCCATAGGGCAGGCGGAGCGGGACGTACGATGCAGCAATCGCCCCAGCCTTCGCGACGGCCATGAGGATCGAAGGCATCTCATGATCGGTCAGACCCGGGATCACCGGCGCCACCAGCGATCCGACAGGTACGCCGGCTGCAGCCAGCGCTTCAATCGCCGCCAGCCTGAGCGCCGGCTGCGAGGCACGCGGCTCCAGTTCCCGGGCGAGTTCAGAATCCAGGGAAGTCACGGAAACAAAAACCAGGACACCGTCCTCGCGCGCAAGCTCGCGCAGAAGGTCGATGTCCCGCGTGACAAGTTCATTTTTTGTGATGATGACGACGGGATTTCGAAATTCAACGAACACCTCGAGACATCGCCGTGTGAGCTGCAATCTTCGTTCGACAGGTTGATAAGCATCGGTGACTCCGCTGATCGCCACAACCTGAGGCTCCCAGCGCGGCGATGCCAGTTCCCTGCGCAGCAACTCCGGCGCGTCCTCCTTCACGAGAATCTTCGACTCGAAGTCGAGCCCTGCCGAAAACCCGAGGTATTCATGATTGGGACGGGCGAAACAGTAGATGCAACCGTGCTCACAACCACGATAAGGATTGATGCTCGCATCGAAACCGACGTCGGGGCTGTCGTTGTAGTTGATGATGCTGCGGGTTTCGTCTTTCAGAAACACCGTGTGGATCGATGGACCATCCGGATCCGCAGGTTCTTCCCTGCTCTGCTCGTAGGACAGTTTCTCGAACCGATTTGCTGGATTGCTCGCCGCTCCGCGGCCCCGCACCTTTTCCGTACTCACGCGCGTATTATAATTCCCCACGATGAATCCGCAGGAACATCCGGCCGCACATCTCGCCGAGCTCGGACGTGAATTTCACAAGCGCGGCTGGGCTTTGGGTACAAGTGGAAATTTCAGCGCCGTCGTCGACCGCGAACCGCTTCGAATCGCAATCACAGCCAGTTCTCTCGACAAGGGCCGCCTCTCCGCCACAGACATTCTTGAAGTGGACCAGTCCGGAAAGGCGCTGTCTGAAGCGCCTGGCAAACCGTCCGCTGAAACGCTGCTGCACGTGGCGATTGTTCGGGCCGCCGGAGCCGGCGCCGTGCTCCACACCCATTCCGTCTGGAGCACGATCCTTTCGGATTACCACATCGGCCATGGCGGTTTCTTTATCGAAGGCTATGAAATGCTGAAAGGCCTCGATGGGGTTCGAACGCACGAGCATCGCGAATGGGTACCGATCCTGGAGAACAGCCAGGATATGGAAGCGCTCGCCGGTGAAACGCGTCGTATGCTCGAAGAGAATCCCGGCGTCCACGGATTTCTCATCCGGCGGCATGGAATGTATACCTGGGGCAGGGATCTTACCGAAGCGGCGCGGCATGTCGAGATTCTCGAATTCCTCTTGGAGTCGGTGGGCAGAAGACAGATGATGGAGCCGCAATACTAGCGGACACCGGAAGGAGCGCATATGGCAGTACTTCGAATACCGGACGAAAACCGGACGATTTCGGGCAAAGAAGCAGTAGCCGAATATCTGGGGAAGATCGGCATTGAATACGATGTGTGGGAACCTTCACAGCCGTTGACGGCCGGCGCCTCGCAGGATGAAATTCTCAACGCCTATTCGCGCGAAGTCGAGAAGCTCAAATCTGCCGGAGGCTTTGTCACTGCCGACGTGATCAATGTCAACGCGCAAACGCCAAACCTTGATGCCCTGCTCGCGAAGTTCAGCCGGGAGCACTGGCACGATGAGGACGAAATCCGGTTCATCGTGCAGGGTCGCGGATTGTTTCACGTAAACCCCAGGACATCTCCGGTCGTGGGAATCGAGGTCGAGCCGGGTGATCTGATCCGTGTACCGCGCGGCACTCTGCACTGGTTCGATTTGTGCTCCGACAAACAGATCCGCTGCATTCGCCTCTTCCAGGATCCGGCCGGCTGGACGCCCTGGTACACCGACAGCGGTGTCGACGACAAGTTTGAAGCGGTCTGCTTTGGGCGATCTTTCGTCGCGTAGCGGCGGTGCGTGATGCGGGGAATTCTCCTCGACATCGAAGGGACGACCACCCCCATCTCGTTCGTCTACGACGTTCTCTTTCCTTACGCGCGACGACACGCCGTCACCAGCGCGCGCGGCCTCGACCTCACGGATCTTCGGCGTGAACACCAGGACGATCAGAAGGCCGGTCATCAGCCGCCCGAGTGGTCGACGGATCCCGTTCCCTATATCCACTGGCTGATGGATCAGGATCGCAAATCGACTGCGTTAAAGCGCATTCAAGGAGAGATCTGGCTCGACGGCTATCGGACCGGACAACTCCAGGGCAAAGTGTTCGACGACGTGCCGCCCGCGCTCCAGCGCTGGCGTACGCTCGGAATCGACGTTCGGATCTTTTCATCCGGCAGCGTTCTGGCGCAGCGCCTTATTTTTTCCACGACAGCAGCGGGCGACCTGACGACATGTCTGAACGGTTATTTCGACACGACAACGGGACCGAAGAACGCGCCGGCAAGCTACAACGTGATCGCGCAGACGTTTAGTCTCGCACCGTCCGACATTCTCTTTGTATCGGATGTCACTCGCGAATTAGACGCAGCGCGAGAAGCAGAAATGCAAACGGCGCTATGCGTGCGTCCCGGCAATCATCCGCAGCCGGCGCATACGCATCGAATCATCACTACGTTTGATGAGATTCCCTCGTTATGAGAGTTGCGGACCTGTTCTGGACCACTCCTCCCTCATCATCTCTCGCATACTTTTGAAACCTGGTGCTGAGAGGTAACGCTTGCATGAAAACTCTGAAGGCGAAAACGGCTCCGTCATATCAGTCACAACCGGTCTGGTGTCATCGCTGTTCCATTCGGATTGCGCCGTACGACACGAAAACGGTTTTCCAGGGCAAGGACTACCACCGCGATTGCTACGCGAAGATCTCACAAAGCAGAAAAAAATAGGCTGAGCGATTTGCGGTATCGGAGCCCGCAATGATCCCAGCCTGCGGCTGTTATTCGTATCGCGGGCCTGAAGCCGGCGAACTGAACAGCCTGCTTTGAAGACGCAGCGCCTTTTCCAGGTGCAACTCCAGTGTCGGCAGGATGCTTTCCACGTACTTGCCGATGTCCGGATTCTGCGTGATTCCCTGCTGATCGTGGAACAGACTGATGGCCTTTTGATGATCGCTGACCATCATGTTCACGAACTCCCGATCAAACTCCGGTCCGTTCAGTGTCGTCATGCGGGTGATGTCCTGCTGCGTTTGGGGCGCCAGCGTCCTCACTTGCGGGACATGCTTGTCGATCATCATGTCCGTCAGAGTCTCCAGCGCGCTGCCGTGATCGCTTCGGATCATGTTGGCGTAGTCGCGCACGTCCTTGTTGTTCGACTTTTCCATGGCAATCCTTGCCATATCGATTTCCGCCAGATGTGCCTGAGTCGCCGTCTTCGTGAACTCCTGCTCGGTTTCCGTTATCGTTGGCTGAGCGCGGTCGCCGGCAGCTTCAACAGAGCGTTCGCGGGTGCAGGAACTCAGTGTGAGCGATCCGAATACGATCAGCAGCAGGACGGATCGCCAGCCATTCCATGACATAGTCACCTCGCGGTTCACGCTAGCGATAGAGCAGAAAGACAATCAGCAAAATCAAAATGATCAGTCCAATCGGCAAGTACATAAGTCCTCCTCCCTGGTAAGGCGCACATCGTGTGCCATAGCCCCACGTGAATCCGTTTGGGTGTGCTTTCCGGCCAAAGGTCAGTCAGTTGCGACACAATCGGTATTGCGGCTCAAATCGGAGCCGCATGTCGGAAACGGTAAAATTTCCGTATGCGCATCGTGACGTACAACATTCACAAGGGCCGGGGAATGGATGGCCGCACCTCCGTCAAGCGCATCGCGCGCGTGCTCGGCGAACTCGACGCGGACATCATCGCGCTGCAGGAAGTCTTCGCGCTATGCGAAGAGCGCGAAGGACAGGTTGAAATGCTGGCATCGGAATTGGGACTGAAGGCTGCGTTCGGCTGCACCCGGCATCACCACGGCCGTCCATACGGCAATGCAGTACTGACGCGCTGGCCCATACTTCAGTCCAAAGACATGGACATCTCCTGGTACCGCAGAGAAAGACGCGGCTGCATCCGCACGGACCTGAAGACGCCGCGCGGCACGCTGCACGTATTCAACATCCACATGGGAACCAGCTACTTCGAGCGAAGGCACCAGGTGCGAAGTCTGTTTTCATCGCGTCAGCTGCACGAAGACCTTTCGGGCCCGCGCGTTCTGGTAGGAGATTTCAACGAGTGGATCAAAGGCTTGACGACGCGTATGCTTTCGGAAAAGTTCGAGAGTCTGAATCTCGAACTTCACGTACGCAAGCGTCGAAGTTATCCCGGCTTCCTGCCGCTCATACATCTGGACCACATCTACTTCGAACGTCCGCTGCATGTCGAAAAGGCGGAACTCGTTCGAACACGGCTTTCCAAGGTCGCTTCCGATCACCTGCCCCTTGTGGCCACGTTTTCGTGGAACAGCAACAGCGACTGAGCGCCGCTACCTGGCGGCGAGTGCAGACTCGATGGCGCCGACCATTTCGGGCGACAGCGGTTCGACATCGGATTTAAAGCGGCCGATCACTTCCCCGTTTCTGCCGATCAGGAACTTTTCGAAATTCCACGCCACATCACCGCGATACTTCGGGTGCGTCGTCAGATAGCGGTAAAGCGGGGCCTGACCCGAGCCCTTCACGACGATCTTCGAGAACATGTCGAACTCGACGCCATAGTTCTGTTTGCAGAACTGCGCGATTTCACCGTTCGTTCCGGGTTCCTGGGCTCCAAAATCATTCGCAGGAAAACCAAGAACACTCAGACCTTTTGCCGCGTACTTTTTGTGCAGCTCCTGCAGGCCCTCGTATTGGGGCGTGAATCCGCATGCGCTTGCGACATTCACCATCAGGACCACACGGCTTTGATACTTCGACAGGTCCACTGCCTTGCCGTCGAGACTGTCCATTTTGAAGTTCAATGCAGCCGGCACGTTGTTGCTCCCCGCCGGCCTGGTTTGCGTACCCGCAAGCAGAGCCAGCACAATAGTTATCAGTAGAGTTTTCATAGTCACCGCCGTCTAATGTAGTCGCGGGGCTGAAACAGAACCGCAGCCCCACGCACAGCTAGATACTCTACAGGATGCCGTAAAATATGAGTATGACCTTGAAAGAGCGGTTAGTTCGATTTCGCTCCTTCTGGATTTTTCCGCTGATTGCTGTTGTCCTGTTGAATGTTACCCTCTGGAGCGATCCCCAAAACCAAACGCGCGATTTGATCTGGTTGATTCCGATTGGAGTTCTGCTCTGGACAATCCTGGAGTATGGGCTCCACCGGTTCCTTTTTCATATCCAGATCCCGGTCCGGAATCAGCGTCTCAAGGACATCGTGAACGGATCCCATCTTGGGCATCACGCGTCGCCGCGAGATCCTGCGAAGGTGCTCGTACATCCCTGGTATGGCGTCGTCATTTCGGCCGTCCTGTTTGGGATCCTGTACCTGATAAGCGGCGCCGCCTTCGAGTCGGCGGGATTGATGACCGGAATATGGGCCGGTTTTCTGTATTACGAAGCCGTCCACTATCGCGTTCACATGAGTCTGTCCGGAATCGGTTTTATCGCAAGACAACGGCGGACGCACTTCCACCATCACTTCACGAACAACAAACGATGCTTCGGCGTGACTTCGCCTTTGTGGGATTACGTGTTCGGTACGGCTTTGCCGGCCAGGCAAAAGAAGAGCGCCTGAGAGCTGCGGCTACTCCGACGAGGACTCGCCGGCGCTCTTTTGCGCTCTGAACGCCGCTTGACGCGCTTCCTTTAACTGATCTTCCAGCGTCTGAATCTGTTTCGCCGAGCGGCGCTTCTCCGCTTCAAACTCTTCGAACAGGTCCTGATGTTTCCGATCCGCTCGCGTGCGCAGCCGGTGAGCTTCCTCGATCCGTGATTCAAACTCGGTTTGCAGCTCCGCCATCGCCTGCTTTCTGGCGGCCTCCTGCGCCTGCGGAAGCAGATCTTCGAGCGCTTTGTTCCGGGCGTTAAGACGCTGGCGTTCGGTGGCAAGTTCGCTCGTGGCGGTCTGGACTTCATCCTTCAACTGTTTTAGCTCGCGATTGGCATCGGTCAGGCGTGTCTGGTACTCGGTCCGCATCTCCTGCAGAATTTCCTCGCGAACTTCATCACGCTTGCGTTGGAGTTCGAACTCAAACTTTCGAACCTTGACGTCCAGCCGTTCACGTTCGGTCTCCCACTCGATTTTCGTTGCCTCGAATTCACGTTCCCATTGTTCGGCGCTCTTTGAAGGCGGTCCACTCGACCCGGCGGGACGCTTTCCCAATTTTTCGAGAAGCGCGCGCCGGGCCGCTTCCTTCTTTTCATCGGTGATCGGAACGCCTTTCTTGAGGCGTTCGATATCGAGCATCAGCCGCTTGCGCTCGGCTTCCCACTGGAGCTGCCATTCGCGCTTGGCATTCTCGAGCCGTGCGTCGACCTGCTCACGAACGACAACGGATACACGACCCGGATTATTCGCGCGTTCCATGGCGTCCACAACGCTCCCCTGCAATGCCACAATCTGCGCCTTCAGGTTGGTTCGCTCGGCCTCGGACTGCTCGCGAAACGAAGCGAGATCCTGCTCAGTCAGGTCGCGCGCGCGTCGAAGTTCGTCGATCTTGAAACGCAGTTCAGACTGCAGGTCCGCGGATAGCCGCTCTCGGGCTTCAACCGCTGTCTTCTGGATGGATTCCTCGAGTTTTTCGATCTCAGCCATCAACCCGCGGCGGTCGGCGCGCCATTGGTCCCGGGCGATTGCGTACTCTTCTTCGATGTTGCCCAGCTGTTTTCGGAGCTCGGTCAGCTTCTTCTCGTATCCCGCCTGTATCTCAGCGATCAACTGTTGCGTGTACGACTCGGACCATGCGACAGCGTAAAGATCGATTGGCTCGTCCTTGCCCTTCAGGTCCGCGCGGCCCATTTTTGCGCAGTCGAAGCCGGCGAGTCTTGCCGCCTCGACCAGGACACCGGTGATGAGGACCTGCTCCGCATCGGCCTGATGCTCCACACGAGAAGCCGCGTTGACCACATCGCCAAACACGTCTTTGTCTTTCATCAGACCCATGCCGTGGTGCATTCCGATACGAATGCGAATCTGATCAATCTCTTCACGGCCCTCGCGGTCCTCCGCCAGCGCGCGCTGCATACCGACGGCAGCTTTTATGGCGCAAACCGGGTCATCGAACTTGGCAAGGATCGAATCGCCGATGGTTTTGACGACGAGGCCGCCTTCGCGTTCGATGATCGGGAACAGCATGACGTTGTGACGATTGATCATCGCCACGTATTCCACATCGCCTTTCTTTTCCGCGTAACGCGTCGAGCCTTTGATATCGCTGAAGAGAATGGTCATCGGCGCGCGCAGTTTCCCGAGTTCCTGGTCCGTTTGCGCGCGCGACTCAAGCAGTTCCTCAAGGTTGTCTTTGTCCATACTCATCTGTACGCAGTCTCCGCCTTCCTGGCCGAAACGGGGCCGATTATAACAGCACTACCTGAAGAGGAGAGAGACCGGATTACCGGCCTGATCGAGAAGATACATGGCCCCGGACGAGGCGCGGCCAAACAGAATGAATTGCATGCTGTAGCCACCGCCTTCCGCGAAGTGCGGGAAGAAGAGCTCGGCTGGAGAGCCGGGAACGGATTCGTCCATCGGCGTCGTGGCGGTAATCAGGAACTCGCCGCGTTCGTTTGTACGACTGCGTAACCCGGTCACCGCAATCGGGACTGGCGAGTTGATCGAGAGCATCGACTTGAACGTCGCCGAAAGATCCGGAATCGTTACCATTTCGTCCAGAAACAAGGCGGTCTGGCCGCGCGCCGGGATCGAAAATGTCTTTGGTACTCCGGCGAATTCGATCGTCACGTCCACAGCCGAACCGGACGGATTCGCAATCGCGATGCCGCTCCGGATCCGCGGCCCGTTTTCAACATACGCTCGAAACGCAGTCCCCGCAGAGATCATGGGAACTCCCGCCTGCGTGACCGTCACGCCGTTCGACTTGAAGGACAAAATGCTGACCGCTGCCGCTGGAGATGAAAGGCGTACGGAACCCGTCCGGATCCCTTGACCTGAACCCGTAGTCGCAATGCGGACTGAACTCCTGGGTTGCAGCGAGTACGGTGTCGTCTGAACAACGATACCGGCCGGGTCGATGAACTCAACTGTTCCAGTAGTCGCCGCCTCGCTGGGATTAATCAGAACGACCTGCGTCGTCCAGCCGCCGCCGTCGGCAAAGTGGGCGATCGTAGAACCGTTCGGTATGGTTCCGATTTCCACCACCGGCAGCGTGGTGATCAGAAACTCTGATCGCTCGTTGCTGAAACCGCGCAGCGCGGTCGCGCCGATGGGCGTGGACGATGTGAACGAAAACGTGCCAAACAGTGAACTCCCTCCGTTGAAAGGCGCCTCGTTCAGAAAGGCGGCCATCTGCCGCCGCGCCGGAATCGTGAACACACCGTCTCCGAAGTTCCTTCCAGTCGAGTCTGTAAAGTAGAACGAGACTGTGGCGGAGTCATCCCCAGGATTCGCGAGCGCAATACCTGTATTCACGCTGGAGCCCACTTCCGCAAAAGTTCGGCCCGATGTAATAGCTCGCGATGCAGGTACAGATGCCTCGGTTACCATAACGCCACGCTGCTGGAAACCGAAGATGGCAAGACCCGCCGGCAACGACTGGCCGACATCCGCTTGAATCCGGCCATACCCGACCGTTAATGCGCTCGCACTTCCGGCCGTGGAAGCGACGAACGTGCCGGCGTTCGTGATCGTGAATGGGCGATCAGAAGCGGAAACGGCGTCGGGGTTCGTAATCCGCAGAATCGATCCCTGAAGATCGACGACGTAGACCTCACCTGCTTCATCTTCACCGAACGAGGATATCTGATGCGGCGAATTCAGCAGCCGTGATGACACTCCATCATTGAACATGAAGATCTCGCCCGTACAGAAATCGGCATAAACATAGGCGCCGTAGGGCAGACTTCCCTGCTTGCCGCGGTAAACATAGCCGCCCGTCACAGAGCACCCCCCATTCGGCCCGTTCTCATACTCGGCGATTGGCGGCATGAAACCGGGCGTCGAGCACGGAGCCGGGCCCAGCCCGGTGCATCGTGTTCCTTCAAAAACACGCCAGCCGTAGTTGCCGCCCCGTACGATCACGTCGATTTCTTCGCGGGCGTTTTGTCCGACGTCGCCGGCATAAAGTTGCCCTGTGAGACGATCGAATGAAAAGCGCCACGGGTTTCGAAGCCCCGAAGCATAAATCTCGGGAGGGCTGTTAGGCGCGTCGACGTTGATCCGCAGCATTTTGCCGAGCAGATCGTTCGGATTCTGCGCGTGGTTTTGAGGATCGTTCGCAGAGCCACCGTCGCCCATGCCGATGTAGAGATATCCGTCGGGACCGAATTCGACCATGCCGCCGTTGTGGTTCGGGTACGGCTGCGGCACCGTGAACAAAACTCGCTCCGCGTTATTCAGAAACTCCGAAACGACCGTCGCACCATCGGGACGCCGTGTGTAATTCACATAGAACCGGCGGTTGGAAGCAAACTGTGGATGAAATGCGAGACCGAGCAGACCCTGCTCGCCACCAGCCAGGACGCGGGCGCTTATGTCCAGGAAGATGGTCGGCGTCGCCGCGCCCGGCTCAAGAACACGAATCCGGCCGACCTGCTCGACGATGAACACGCGATTCGATCCATCCTTCGCGTTCGTCAGAAGCACGGGCTGGCTCAGCCCGGAAAGAAAAGGAGCCAGACTGATCCGTGTCGTCTGCGCCTCGAGTGATGACGACAGCGCCAGGCCAAGAAACAACGAGAAAACAGGCTTGAATTTACCGCACACCAAGACTCACCGATTGTCCGGATTGACCATAAAAACGAATCAAACCCGATGATGCTTGATCGATGGATCCATTGAAAAGGATGAACTGTGTCGTGTAGCCGCCGCCATCCGCGAAATGCGGAAAGAATTGTTCCGTGAGGACAAGCGGAATCGACTCATTGGCCGGCGTCGTCGTGGTAATCAGGAAATCCCGACGTTCGTTGTAGCGCCCACGAAGGCCCACCACAGCAATCGGACCGGACGCTGAAGAGACCCGAAGCAGCCCCTGAAATGGATTCGGCAGACCCGCGAATCCGGGAATCTGGCTGAGGAACATCGCCATTTGTCCATTGCCCGGCAGGACGGCGGAACCGGTCAGCCCGGTCGACACGCCGGTCGCGGTCCTGAGCTCGAAGGTCACGAGAGTGGCCGTCCCCGATGGATTTGCCAGTGCAATGCCGCTCTGTATCGAACCGACCTGCTCGGCTGAGCCCGAAGATTCCACGTATAGCCGGACTACGCTTGCCGGACGGAGCGAAGGAACACCCGCTTCACTCACTGTCACTCCGCCATTCTTGAAGGAGAACACAGCCACGCCGACCGGCGCGCGGCTGCCCGAATCCGGCTGTACACGCACGGACCCCGTCAAAATGCCGGGGGTCGCACCCGTCGTTGCCACCTTCGACGAACTGCGCGGCGGGATGGAGTAATTGGTGGAGGAGAGCCCGGAAAATTGAACGGAGCCGGCCAATGTCGAGTCTGTCGTGTTTATGAGAAGGATTTGAGTCGTCCATCCACTGCCATCAGCGTAGTGCGGAAAGAGGATCGGCTCCGTATCGGCTATGACTGCGAGATCGGCGACAGGAAGCGTCGTGATCAGGAACTCTCCACGCTCGTTGGAAAATCCGCGCAAAGCGATTACGGCAACCGGCTGCGATGAACTGAAGCTGAACGTGCCGAACAGGTTCGTCCCGCCGTTGAACGGCGCCTGATTGAGAAACGCGGCGGTCTGGCCGTTCTCCGGGATCGTAAAGGTGCTCGGCGCAGTGTTCTGACCGTTTCGATCGGTAAAGTAATACGTCACAATCGCCGGCAGCCCGTTCGGATTCGCCATCGCGATGCCGGTGTTGACGCCTCCACTCACCTCAGCGTAAATGCGGCCGCCCAGTATCGGCGTCGAAGCGGGCACCGCAGCCTCACTCACCAGCACGTTGTTCTGCCGGACACCAAAGATGGCAAGGCCCGATGGGAACGAGCCGCCGCTGAGGCTCTGGATTCGGGCGTATCCGACAGTCGTGTTGGACGGTATTCCCTGCGACGCAGCGGAAAACGCGCCTCGTATCGGAACCGCATATGAAGTCGCGCTGCCTTCACCCATCTTCACCACGAACGCATCGAGCAGGCCCGGCCGGGACGGCTGCAAAGCAGCACTGGTGAAGAAATCCGTCGAAGCCGTAACTCCGACGACGTACGTTGTGTTGCTCGCATCCACCGCGATGCCTTTGCCGAAATCGTTGCTGGTTCCGCCCAGATACGTCGAAAAGTCGAGGCCGGAGCCCGTGGGAGTCACTTTCGCGACGAATGCATCCGAGACCACGTCGGAGCCTCCGCCGAAGGTTGCCTGCAGCGGATTCAAGATGGGAAAGTTTGTCGAACTCGTACTGCCCGCGACATACATGCCGCCACTGCTGTCCGCAGCGACGGCATTCGCTGCATCATTACGATATCCACCCAGGTAACTGGCGTACAGGAGCGATCCCGAAGCATTCCACTTGGCCAGGAATGCATCAGTGCCTCCGACGGTTATGGCATACACAGAGTTTGAATCCACTGCCAGGCCGGTCATGCGCGCCGTCGCGAGACTTGTGGGCGACCACGATGTGCCGTTCGCGCTCTTGTATACGCGGACGGCGTTCGACTCACCCGCAGCGGCATAGATCGTGCCGGATGTCCGATCCATCGTCATCGCGGTAACGGAGACTGCGCCGGTCGGCCCCGTGAGGCCGCCGTTGGACGCCGTCCACAACCCACCGCCATTCGAGCTTCGGAAGACTCCGGCGGAGTTGGTGCCCGCGAATATCAGATTCGAGTTTCGGGGATCGATGACGAGCGCATTGACATCCGGGTCGAACAAGCCCGAACTGGACGCAACCCAGGTCACACCGGCATTCGAGGATTTGTAGATTCCGGCTGAGGTCGCGGCGTAGATGGTCGCAGGGGCGTTGACGTCAACCACGATCGTCCGGACTGAAGATGTCGCCAGCCCGCTGTTAACGGCAAACCAGCTGGTGCCGCCATTGATCGTCTTGTAGATTCCGCCGGCGTCCGTGCCCGCGTAGACGATCGTCGGTGTGGCCGGATCGACTGCCAAAGCCGTGACGAATACATTGTTCAACGATGTCGCAGTCCACGTGGAGCCGCCGTTGGTGCTTTTGTAAACGCCGAGTGTCCGGCTTCCGGCATAGACCGTCGTGGGAGTTGCGGGGTCCACAGCCAGCGCATGCACACGCGAATCGGCGATGCCGCTTGCGGAACTGATCCACGAGTTGCCGCCGTCAATGCTTCTGAAAACACCACCGGCAGTCTCGTCGTCCGCGCCGGCAAAGATCGTGCCGCCCCCCGGCGCGACCGCAAGGGCCTGCAAAGAAGTTCGTGTCAGGCCGGTGCTGCCTACCGTCCAGTTCGTGCCCGCATCCGAACTGCGAAACGCGGGGCCGCCGCCGAATCGCGACTGGATTGCGCCCGATGTGGCCGGGAAATTCATGGACGATGTTTCACCGCCCACATATACATTGCCGCCGGCGTCCACAGCGATTCCGTTTCCGACTTCATCTTTTCCGGCGCGCAGGAACTGCGTGTACACGAGCCCCGTTCCCGACGGGTTCAGCTTCAAGATGAAAGCATCCGTTCCGGTACTGGTGCCGGATGTCGTCGTGCCGCCCACAATGTAGGCGTTCCCGTCTCTGTCAACCGCAAGTCCCCGGGGATCGGCCGGTCCAAGGATCGTGTTGACGTATGTGGAATAGAAGATGGTCCCGACGGGACTGAACTTCATGAGGAATCCGCCTGCCGCAGGATCCGTCGAATAAACGCCCGCAGTCGTCATGAAGTCCGCGGAATCCGTGCGTCCGGCGATATATGTGTTTCCAAACTGATCGTAAGCGACGCCGCGCGCTTCATCATCACCGGTACCTCCGACGTAACTGGCGAAGATGATGGCCGACCCGGAACTGCTGATCTTCACGATGAACGCATCGAAACAGCCGCTGGGCGAAGCGTTGCACGTCCGGCGCAAAGCACCGTCGGACGTCGGGAAATCCGGCGAGGCAGTCGATCCTCCGATCAGCACATTGCCGAAGACATCTACGGCAATCGCGTTCGCGTCGTCGTCACTCGTTCCGCCAAAGTACGTTGAATAGATCAGCGACGTGCCTGACGGATTGATCTTGGTGACAAATGCATCGCTGACCCCGGAACCCGGATCCTGGCTCCGCGCATTCGGCTGAAGGGGAAACGCCGTCAGGAAGTTGGTGGAGGTCGTGGATCCGGTAATGTAGATGTTTCCGGCCGTATCTGTTGTAACGGCGCGCGCGTCGTCGTCACCGTTGCTGCCGCCGAGGAACGTGGAGTAACTAAGGATCGGATCGATCACAAGCGTTTTGCCCCGATCGTACTCTCCCACTTTGAAAGCGACAGTGTCCGCGTCCAACAGCCGATACGTGGCATCGATTTCCCTGCGCGAGTTCCCGCTTCCCTGGTACACGACCGGCCTGTGCTGCACGACTTCGGAATCGCCGGCTCGCAGCACCAGATCCCCTTGCGAGTCGATGCTCAAGTGGTCGACACCTTCGAACCGCAGCGCTATTCGGTTTGCATCCGCGCCGGGCGAGACGATGAAGTCGTACTCCAGCCGCTGCTGGTTTCCGTAGTAGACCAGATCGATGCCGGGATAAATGCGCTCATAGCGGACGCGCGCATAGGTCGGGATATCCGTTAATGAGGAGTTGCGGCGAATGTAGTGCACTTTTCCGGCCTGCTTCTCCTCTCCCCGGATTGCGGCTTCACGATTCGCATCAACTAAGCGCGTCGCAATAGAAACGTCGCGACCGGCGTGGCGCAACAGGACATGATTTCCGCCGTGGTTCAGGACGATGTTGTATCCCTGCCCGCGCGCCAGGAACGGCGCGCCGGCAGGTCCCTGGCCGCGGTTTTCTTCAAATGCGAGCGAAAGAGGGCCTGAGGCGGTGGCGTGTGACGATCCGTAGAGAGCGATCAACAATCCGAGAGTAAGGAGGCGCAGATTCTTCATAGTTGCATCTTTGACTTGAACGCAAAGAGGGCGTTAATTCGGGGACAGTGAGCAATTTCTTGGGTTGCAGAAATTGCTCACTGTCCCCGAATTAACGCCCTCTGCTTTATCGATTTCACATTTATCGGAACAGCTCGACGACGGGCTTGCCGACATAGGCGCCCGTGCTGGGAACATATTCAAAACCGCGGCCGAGGGGATCGTCATTGCGCGTAGTAGTGTAGTTGATCCCAACAGCGGAATAAATCGATGCGGCAATGTCTTCCGCATAGACCGGCCTGTCCTCCGACCAGCCCGGCTGCTCGACAAACGCGCCGTCCGGAGTGGTTTTGCCTATTACGCGACCTCCTTGTACGCCTCCTCCGGCGACTAGCGCGGAGTGCACAAAGTAGTGATCGCGGCCCTGCTGGCCGGTGATGTTACCGACCGTCCGCCCGAATTCACCCTTGGCGACGATGAGCGTTTCGTCCAGCAACGTTCGTCCACCACTGCCCGGAATGTCACCGAGATCGGTAAGGAGGCTGGCGAGGCCGATATCCAGCTGCCGCGCGGATGGATAGATTCCCGCGTTCGGCGCATAAATGTTCTGATGGTTGTCCCAGCCACCGAGCGTCAACTGAATGTAGCGCGTGCCGAGACCGGCCCAGAGGACGTTGCGCGCCGTCAAACAGGCGTTGCCGAAAGCGCTGTTGCCGTACTTCTGCTGGTCGCTCGCTGCGAAACGGAACGCGTTCGTTACCGCGGGGTCGTACATCAACTGTCTTGCTGACGAGTAGTAGTCCGACATCTCTTCAAACTTCGTCCCCAATGGAGAAGGCATCGATCTCAATTGGGCGTCCGCGACCTGCAGCATGTTGTAGCGATTCACGAACGGCGCCTCACCGTCGGGATGCGCCAGGTTTGCCAGGCCGTTCGCCGCCGGCGCGACATCGAACGGCGCATACTTGCCCGACAGGTAACCGGCTCCCGCCAGGCTGCCTCCGCCGTTGAGCGACAGGAATCCCGGCAGCTTCTGGCTTGCCGCACGCTGCTTTTCCATCTCCAGCGCCACGACCGAACCGATATTCGGAGCGATCTTTCCCGTCGCGCTGGTCGGGTTGCGCGCAATCTGCGCCCAGTTCTGGAGCAGCGGGTGAACCAGAGCCAGCGACTGGCAGCTTCGAATGATCGAGAAGCGGCTCATGTTCCATTGATTCCCCAGGGCTGGGAGCAAACCCAGCGGCCAGTCGATGCCGTTAATCGTCGTCGGATAGAAATTCGTTGGCGTCCATGATCCGACTCGAAGGTCCAGCGTATCGATCTGGCTCGGCGCACCCGGCAACAGAATAAAAATCACGTTCTTCGCCGTGTTCAGAATCGTCGCGTTCGGATTCGCCGTTGTGGTGGTTTGGGCAAACATCTCCATCGGAGAGCTGAAATAACCTGCCACTCCGGTGGCTGCGATTTTGAAAAACAGTCGTCGATCGATAATTGATTCCATAAGCGCCTTAGTAGTTGAAGATGAAGTCCATTTTGTTAAGAAGCACCCATTGAAGACTCGCCGCCGCATTCGCAACCACGTTCTGGACCGGCTGCTGGAACATAGGCGTGAAATAGGCCACTTCGTCGCTGGAAGGCGGACGCGAGAGCGTGTTCAGGAACAGCTCATTGATGATCGTCGGCGCGCTCGCGTTTTGCGAGATCAGCATCTGGACTCTCGATCCTGCGTTGTTCTGATGAATGCGCGTGGTGACGAACGCGTTGTTCATCATGTTCAGGGTCTGCAGCAGCGAGCCGTCGGACCGCCGGAAAGTCGTGTCGCGGTCGCCGCGGCCGAAGGAATTCATGAAAGTCGCCGCACCGTTATTTCTGGGTTCACGCGTATCGGGCAACTGCATGGCCCATTGCACCGGCGCCAAATCCGATCCGACAAGCGTGTAGGCGCCGAGAATCCCGGTGGCCTTCGCAACGGCATCGTGAATCTCTTCCGCATCCAGCCGGCGGGGATACTTGCGGGCATAGTAAGGAACATAGTTGACGCTCCAGGTGCCCGGGTAAGACGCCGACAACTGGTACGCGTTCGATTTCGCGATCAACGCCATCAGCGCGCGAAGGTCGTATCGATTCTGCTGAAACCATCGGGCCATCGCGTCGAGCAGTTCCGGATTCGTAGGCTGCAGCGTCCATGGCTCGGGCGGCGGATTATTCGGATCGAGACGGGCGGGATCGAACGCGTTCGATGGCGATACGAACGCTTCCACCATGAATTTCTCCCACACATAGTTCACGGTCGCGCGGGAGAACTGCAGATCCGCAGTTATCTGGCGCGCGATACCCTGGCGACGAGTCTCACCGGTGGCGATCCCGCTTCCCGTGGCCGTCAAGAATGGATTCCGGGGTTGTACCGTGTTGACGCCGTTCATCGGCTGCCGGGCGCTTCGATTCCCTGTCGTCGTGTTCAGCGTATATTCGCCGTTGGCGAGATCGCTGATGATGGACTTCGCGATCAGCGGCGTTGTGGAAACCACCTGAGCCTGCCGGCGTGTTCTCGCGAAGTAGGCCGAAAGTCCCCACATGTTCTGGCGGGTCTGTTTCGATCCCCACAGGTTCACCGAGTCGAGATGGCGGTTGCCGTCGTGGCACAGCAGACAGTCGACAGTATTGATGCCGAGAAACATCGACGCGAGATTGACCGCGTGGCCGTCATATGTGTCCTGGAGCGGGCCCATCGGAACGTTGTTGCCTGCCGGCCAGTTGGCCTGGCCGACCAGGAAGTTGTCGCCGGCGGCAGCGATCATCTCGCGAGCCATCAGATCGTATGGCTTGTTGGCGGCAATCGAATCCCGGATGTATCGATAAAACGCATCGCGACCGGCGATTTCACGATTGATGTTGGTGGCCTGCGCGTTGACCTTGAGCATGTCGCCGAAAAACATGGTCCATCGATCCACGAATTCCTGCGTGCCGATAAGCGCATCCACCTTCACGTCGCGCTTGGATGGATTTGTGTCCGCGAGAAAAGCTGCGACTTCGGCTCCGGAAGGTATCCGCCCCGTCAGATCCAGCGTGACGCGCCGGAGAAACTCCGCGTCGGAGGCAATCGGCGCGGACTGAATCCCTGCAGAGCCCATGCGGCCAAAGATCGACTGGTCGATGAGGTTCTTGCGCGGTACTGAAGCCGGGTCGAGCAACGCAGCAGCGACGGAGTCTGCGCTCATGGACGCCAGAAGAAACCCGTGGGCCGCGTTTGCATGATCCGTGCGTATCTTGTGGCGGCGCTCGGCGTTCTCCGTGTACTCGTCGGGGTTATTCAGAAAACTGCAGTCACTGGTCACGCCGAACAGCAACAGCGTCGAAGTCAGCAACATAGCGGTGAGTGTGAACCAACGTTTAGGCAATCTTCCTCCTTGAAATCATTGCAGTTATACACCAGAGACATGGGAGGGCAAATTCAGGTTTAAGGGAAAAGCAAGATGGCAGGTGGACCATGGTCCTGACCCATGGCCCATGTCATTGAAATTGATCAATGAGAGGTTCATGGACCATGGGTCAGGACCAATAGAAATCTACATTCAATAACCTAACGGTCGCCGCCGAGGATGCCACCCAGGGAACCCAGCACGGATCCCTCCTCGCGTCCTCCGCGTCCGGTTTGCGGAGCAGCGGCTACAATGCGGCGAGCCATGCGGCTCAAAGGCAACGACTGCAGCCAGACGCGGCCGGGTCCTCTCAGGGTTGCAAAGAACAGGCCTTCGCCGCCGAAGATTGCGGATTTGATCTTGCCGACATATTCAATGTCGTAATTCACGCTCGGCTGCAGCGCGACCAGGCAGCCGGTGTCGATTCGCAGTACCTCGCCTGGCGACAGATTCTTCTCGACCAGCATGCCGCCGGCATGCACGAATGCCCAGCCGTCACCCTGCAGGCGCTCCATGATGAATCCTTCACCGCCGAAAAACCCGACACCGATCCTTTTCTGAAATGCAATCCCGATACTGACTCCCTTTGCCGCAACCAGGAACGCGTCCTTTTGCGCGATCAACTCACCACCGATTTCGGAAAGCTTGATCGGCACGATCCTGCCCGGATACGGCGCTCCGAACGAGACCCGCTTCTTTCCCTGGCCCTGGTTCATGAAAACGGTCATGAACAGCGACTCGCCCACGAGCAACCGCTTCCCCGCTCCCCAAAGGGCATCCATAAAGCCCGAGTTCTGCTGCGAACCGTCGCCAAAGATCGTCTCCATCGCGATGCCGTCTTCCATGTAGAACATCCCGCCCGCTTCCGCGATAGCCGCCTCACCTGGATCCAATTCGATTTCGACAAACTGAATATCTTCACCAACCACCTTGTAATCTATTTCGTGCATTCCTGGCATTCTCTGCATTCTCTCTCCTCCTTTGCGAAGTATATGATCCGCAAGTGAACTTTGATGTCGTGATAATCGGCGCCGGCGCGGCGGGCCTGATGTGTGCCATTGAGGCCGGCAAACGAGGACGATCCGTTCTGGTTCTCGAGCGCAACAAAACCATCGGCAGGAAAATCGGGATCTCCGGCGGCGGGCGGTGCAACTTTACAAACATCCACACCTCGGCCGACAACTTCATTTCCGGGAATCCGCACTTTCACAAATCCGCTCTTTCGCGATATACGCCTGAAGACTTCATCCGGTTGGTACGCCGTCATCGAATCGCCTGGCACGAAAAGAAACTCGGCCAACTCTTCTGCGACGGCACTTCCCAACAAATCATCTACATGCTTGCGAGGGAATACGAAACGGCGGGCGTGGAAGTTCAGACCGATTGCTCGGTGACGAGCATCAAAAAGGATGACCGGTTCCTCGTCAGCACGACTCTGGGTGACTTCGAGTGCCGGTCGCTCGTGATCGCCACTGGCGGACTGTCCATCCCTAAGATCGGGGCAACAGACTTTGGATACCGGATCGCGCGGCAGTTCGGCGTCGGCATCAACGAAACAGGCCCGGGACTCGTACCGCTGACACTCAACGGCGACGAAGGCCGCGCACTACGGGAGTTGAGCGGTGTTTCCTTCGAGGCAAATGTCAGGTGCGGCAAAGCGGCATTCCGCGAGAATGTTCTCTTCACACACCGCGGCGTGAGCGGGCCCGCGATTCTGCAGATTTCCTCATACTGGAAACGAGGAGATCCGATTCTGGTGGAACCCGGCGCGGTTCCTCGCCGTTTCCTCGCAAAGTGGCGTGAGATCCATGGACCGGCCTCGCTGGAGAACTGGAAGCTGATCCCCTCGGGCACCGAAGGCTACGCGAAAGCCGAAGTCACACTCGGCGGCGTGAATACGACGGAGCTGTCATCCAAAACAATGGAGGCCCATCGAGTGCCGGGCCTATACTTCATCGGCGAGGTGGTCGACGTCACAGGACACCTCGGCGGATTCAACTTTCAATGGGCCTGGGCCTCGGGATATGTGGCCGGGCAATGCGTATGAACGATCCGGTTCGCGAACAGGTCATCAAGCTGCTTCGAGGCGGTCAGGCTCACCTGACGCTCGACGATGTCGTCAAGGATTTCCCCGCAAACCTTCGCGGCGCGAAGCCGAAGGGCGCGCCTCACACCGCATGGCAACTGGTGGAACACCTGCGCATCGCTGTCTGGGACATCCTGGAATTCAGCCGCGACGCGAAGCACGTGTCGCCGTCATGGCCCGAAGGTTATTGGCCAAAGACGGAGAAGCCGCCAGGCGACGCGGCCTGGAAGAAGAGCATCGCGTCGATCAAACGAGACATGAAGGCGATGGAGAAGCTGGTCGAAAACCCCAAAACGGACCTTTACGCGAAGATCCCTCACGGCACGGGCCAGAACATTCTGCGGGAAGCTTTGCTTGTGGCCGACCACAACGCGTATCACGTCGGTCAATTGATGCTTCTGCGCCGCCTGCTCGAAGCAAAGACTACTTGACCGGAACGCGCGGATCCCAGGGCGCGACCGTCTGCTCATATTCGATCGGGCAGCCCCAGCCTTCGACTTCCACTCCCAATTGCCGAAGCGCGTCCAGCGCCATCAGTCGTCGATGCGCGTTGAACGTCATGATGTGGGCGAAGACTCCTCCGAAAGTAAATGTCTCGGCCGGCTCGCACAGAGCATCCACAAACGTGCTGTCCCATTCGCCGCGCTTTCCGACGTCGCGAAAGATGCGATGAAACTCCGCATCGGTTTTTTCAAGGCGGGCCAGTTGAGCGGCCGGAGTGCGCTGGGACTTCGGGCTACCGTTCGCGTCGAACTCTGTTCCGGCAAGAGCCGCGGTCCAGATCTCTTTCGTGAAGACAATGTTCTCGAGAATCTGCCGCAGCGTCTTCGTGGACTCACGCCAGGGCAGTATCTCCACGACGGAGTTCAGTGGCCGGTCCAACTGTTCGTCGGTCAGAGTAGACGCATATTCCAGAAGCTTTCGTGTATGCCACGAGTCGTTTCCTGCAAAGCGATCGAAGAGGTCCATTTCAAATGCTCCTTTCGCGGAACCGGGAGCGATAAAGTGAATTTTGTTTGGTGACGGCAAGTGGATGTGCCCCACACGCATCCGGCGGTAGAGACTCGGAGATGTGCGGAACGCCTTCCGAAAGGCGCGGGTGAACGCTTCGAGCGAATTGTAGTTCGCATCGAACGCGATGTCGGTGACGGAGGTGTCGCTGTTTCTCAGCTGCCAGGCGGCCCGCTCGAGCAACAACCGGCGGCGCATGGCCGCCGGAGTCTCTTCGATAAGAGCTCGAAACAACCGATGAAACTGCGTGCGGCTGTGGAACGCCTGCCGCGACATTACCTGCGTTGTCGCGTTGTCATCGAGCGAACTTATTACGACGTCTGTCAGTCGGCTTGCATCACCATTCTTGCCGTTCATGTACCGGTTCCTCAGTCGAGGAGAATGTACAGAATCATAGGGTGATGCGCCTGATCGCGCGTACCGAATTTCCTGCTACGACCCCATGACCGGGCGTTCCGGCCGCTTACGGCCGCGGTCACGGCCAAACATCGCGCGGATGCCTCGCTCGACACCGCGGACGAGCGCCCCCAGTTCGACCACCGGATCCAGCACGTTTTGCTCGATCGTCGATGCCGTTCGGCTGACTTTATCGACGGTATTGTGCACGCCCGATGCGATCTCGTTGTTTTTCGATTCGATATGCCGGACTTGAGTTCGATAGTGCAGGCCGGATTCACGATATGCGCGCTCGCCTTCCTGCATACTGTGCCTGGCTTTATTGATGACATCGTGAACCTTGCCGGTGACAATGCGCGCTTTTCGCTCGATGAAGCCGCGCGCCCCGTCGATGTTGTTGGAGAGTTCGTCCGGGTGTGACAGGGAGCGGCAGACTTTTCTCCCTTTTTCCGTCATCAGCAGGTAGCTAACAGCCCCACCAACAGCCGAACCCACAACGATATAAGGCCACACACTTGAACCATTCGTTTTGATCTTCATGTCCGTATTGCTCCTTAAAATCTTTAAATATTGACGAACACGATCATCGTTTGTTGGCCTGCAGGACCTTCTTGCGCAAACGGATCGTCTGCGGTGTAACTTCGACGTATTCGTCATCGCGGATGAATTCGATCGCCTGCTCGAGGTTCAGGATTCTGGGCGATACCAGACGGATCGCCTCATCTGCTGTGGACGCGCGCATATTCGTCAGCTTCTTCTCTTTCACGATGTTGACGTCAAGGTCCACGGAACGCGCGTTTTCTCCCACGATCATGCCTTCGTAGACTTCTATTCCCGGTGTGATGAGAATCTCTCCCCGCTCCTGAAGGTTCCAGATGGCGAAGGCCGTGGACTTGCCCGACCGATCCGCTACGAGAGAACCGGTAGGCCTCGTCGGGATATCGCCCTGCCACTCGATGTACCCGTCGAACAGCGAATTCATGATCGCCGTACCTCGCGTGTCGGTCAGAATTTCACTCCGCAGACCGATCAGTCCACGAGTCGGCACATGAAACTCGAGACGAACCCGGCCTGAGCCGTGGTTCACCATCTTCACCATCTTTCCCTTACGGCCGCCGAGTTTCTCGATGACAACACCGAGAAAGGCTTCCGGACAATCGATGATCAGCATCTCGATCGGTTCGTGAAGCCGGCCATCGATGGACTTGGTCAGGATCTCGGGCTTGCCGACCATCAATTCGTAGCCTTCACGGCGCATCGTTTCGATGAGGATTGCCAGTTGAAGCTCTCCTCGGCCCATGACACGGAATGCTTCCGTTCCGCCCGTTTCCTCCACTCGGATCGAAACATTCGTAAGCAGCTCTTTTTCCAAACGCTCGCGCAGATTCCGCGACGTCACGTAATGTCCTTCGCGGCCCGCAAATGGGGACGTGTTGATCGTGAACATCATTGCGATCGTGGGTTCATCAATCGGGATATGGGCAAGCGGTGCCGGTGTTTCCGGATGGGTGACGGTTTCACCGATGTTGATTCCTTCCACGCCTGCGATCGCCAGGACATCGCCCGGCCGGCCGACGGTTTCATCGACTCGCTTCAAACCCTCGAAGGAATAAAGCTTTGTGATCTTCGTTTTGTGAAGCCCGCCGTCGAGCTTGACGATGCCGACTTCATCGCCGATCCGCAGCGTCCCGTTGAAGACGCGCGCGATCGCCAGCCGGCCGAGATAATCGCTGTAATCGAGATTTGCCACCAGGATCTGAAGAATTCCGTTCGGATCGCCCGGAGGGTCGGGAATGTGCTTCAGGATTGCTTCGAAGAGCAACCGCAGGTCGGAGGATTCTTCACCGCTCCCGTCGATGGAGAGTTGCGCAGTCCCTGCGCGGGCGTTCGTATAGATGATTGGAAAGTCGAGCTGCTCTTCGGTGGCATCCAGGTCGATGAACAGGTCGTAGACTTCGTTTACGACTTCCTGGATGCGCGCGTCAGGCCGGTCGATTTTGTTGATCACGACGATCGCCGGAAGCCGCGCTTCGAGCGCCTTCACCAGAACGTACCGGGTCTGTGGAAGCGGGCCTTCGCTGGCATCGACCAGCAGGAGGACGCCATCCACCATCTTCAACGCGCGTTCCACCTCGCCGCCAAAATCGCTGTGACCGGGCGTATCGACGATGTTGATTTTGACGCCGTGGTACCGGATTCCCGTGGTTTTGGCCAGAATCGTGATGCCGCGCTCGCGTTCCAGGTCGTTGGAATCCATGACGCGTTCCACAACCTCTTCATTGGCGCGGAAAATCCCGCTCTGCCGGAGCATGGCGTCAACCAGGGTTGTCTTGCCGTGATCGACGTGCGCGATGATGGCTATGTTTCGGATCTTATCGTTAGGCATAACCATTGATCATAACGTGGAAGCGCTTCCGAAAACCGGACGAAGACGTCGAAGAGCGAATTACGGGTGCGTATAATCGAAATTTATGAATTGGCTTTCATTCCTCTTGATGATGCTTCTGGCCCAGGGCGGCGCTGCTCCGCGACAGCAACAGCAACTCGCACAGAATCGCTCTCAGGAGCGCGCCTCGATTTACGGATACGTCGTCAAGATGGGTACGGGCGAACCTGTCGGCAAAGCGACCGTCACCCTCAGCCCTTTCAATAGCGGCCGCGCGCAGTCCTTTACAGCGACCACGACAAGCGGCGGCCAGTTCGCATTTCAGAATCTGGAACCGGGGCAATATCGTCTGGCGGCCGCGCGAAACGGATTTATCCGGATGGAGTTTGGCGCGCGGTCTCCGAACCGGCCGGGATTGCCGATCCAGTTGAATGCCGGGCAGAGAGTGACCGATGCCCTGCTGCAGATCATGCCTGCCGGTACGATCTCCGGAAGGGTCTTTGATCGCGACGGCGAGCCGCTGGCGAACGTCAATGTCGAGGCTCTTCGATATTCATATCAGCAAGGTCAGCGGGTGATGAACGAAGTCCAGTCCGCTCGGACGAACGACCTCGGCGAATATCGGCTGTTCTGGCTGCAGCCCGGACAGTACTTCATCAGCGCTACGCCTCCCGAAAACAGGCGAGTTGCGTTGCTGAATGCCTTGTCGATCGGCGGGCCCGGCATTGCGGGCGCTGTCGGCGAAATCATCGCGCAGCGCGTTGAAGCCCGCGGCGGACGCGGGGAAGGCCGCGGGGGCCGCGGCGAACCGGGACCTCGGGGCGGAGGGCCCGGCGCAGGACCAAATCCACCGCCCGTTCTACCGCCTCAGGATGAAGCGCCGGAAACGTACGTTCCGGTCTATTACCCCGGCACAACGGACGCACAGGCTGCAGCGCCGATCAATCTTCCACCGGGAATTGTCTTCAGCGGTGTCGATATGACAGTGGCCGCCGTTCGCACTCTGAAGGTGGCAGGACAGGTCATCAACGGAGTTACAGGACAGCCCGCACAGAACGCCCAGATCGCGCTGATTCCGCTGGCCGCCGGTAACGGCCGCGGCGGAATCCGGAATCCGGGCAATTTCCGCAGCCGGATCAACAACGGCGGCACATTTGAAATCCGCGGCGTGCCTCCCGGCTCGTACGAAGTCGTGGCGATGTTCAATGAACGAAACAATCGGATGACGGCGCGCCTGCCTCTCGAAATAGGAAGCTCCGATGTACAAAACGTCTCGCTTATTCTTTCTCCCGGTTTCAGCCTGACCGGCCGCCTCGCAATCGAAGGCCAGGCGGGAACCGGCAATCAGGACGTGTCGCGAATTCGTGTCATGTTGCGCCCGGATTCGGCAGGACAAGTCCTCGGCGGAGCTTCGCCCAATTCGGCGGTGAAGGCGGACGGGGCGTTCGCGCTGGAGCAGGTGGGTCGCGACGACTATCGGCTTACGGTCACGGGAATGCCACGCAATGCGTACGTGAAAACGGCGCGGTACGGTTCGACCGATGTGATGTCGGAAGGACTGCGCCTGGATCGGCAACCGACCGGACCGCTCGAGATTCTTGTCAGCACGAGCAGCGGTGTCGCGGATGGGATCGTTCAAACGGATAAACAGGAGCCTGCGATCAATGTCATGGTCGTGCTGGTGCCGGAGGCAGCGCGCCGGACTCGTCTCGATCTCTATCGCACGATCTCAACCGATGCGGCCGGCCGCTTCCATCTCGAAGGCATTCCTCCGGGAGATTATCGCGTCTTCGCATGGGAGGACGTTGAAACCGGCGCCTGGACGGATCCCGATTTCATCCGGCGATTCGAAGACCGCGGTAAACCTGTTCGGATAAACGAAGGCAGTTCGTCAAATATTGAGTTGAGACTGATCCCGCCCCAGATGTAGACTGCGCCACCCTTCCGTTGGACGGCAGAAGGGGACTGTACCAGTTGTAAACCTCTCCCCTTCTCGAGTGGCTCCTTTTTCCTCCCGTCTAGAAACTTATGAGGTAACCGTAATGTCCAACGACGCCACGAGTAACTCTTCCCTCTCCCGGCGCACCCTTATGAAAATCGGCGGCACTGTGCTCGCAGCCGTCTGGAGCCACAACGCCGTTTCAGCCGCTTCAGGCGTTGGCACGCAACAGCCCCCCGTCCCCACCGCAGGCAAGGCGCTGCTTCTCGCTCCCGATGACGCAAGCGACGTCGCCGTGCATTCACGCGTCGAGAACCTTTTCTGGTCCGACGTGATGATGGAACACGCCGCCTTTTTCGCGATGCTGATGCCGGGAACCGAACTCGCGCAGGAACGCGCAAACGCCGAGTCTTTTCAGCGAAGTTTTCAGGCGCAGTACGATCGCGCGAAAAACGCGACCATCGACAAGACGAACTACGCCGCTTTCAACCGAACCACCGTCGAACTCATCCGGCCCTTCCTCGACTACAAGAGCCGTTTGCGCGATGCGCACGCGTCCGGCAGGATCCGTACTCTGGTGTTTCCCAGCTTCTTTGACCACACGGCTCGAGAAGCCGAGCGGGCGGTTGCAAGGCTCGAAAAGCTGGCTGTCGGCAACGTCGGCAACGCAGGCCTGGATTTTGCCGAGGTTGTGGACTTCTGGTCGGGCGCAATGAGCGAGCACAACGAGTTCATCGCACATCTGCTCGATCCACAGGAAGACGAACTGATCGGTCATGCGCTGGATTCGAGCGCGATGTTCAAGGGATTCCGGCATGTGAATCGCGAACGCCGGTTGCCCATCGGTGAAGTCGTGCTGGCAACGGAAGAGGTCATCGACTTTGAAACGGTCCTGCAGGAAGGCATGAACGCCGGCCGGATCAAAAGCATTCTGAACCCGATGCTCGTGGACCACATGCGACGCGAGACCCTGAAGTTCATCGACGAATTGAAGCGGAGCGGGGCTCGAACCTGAGTTGTGAGCTGTGAGTTGGCTGTTGTGCGATGTGTAATTTGGTGGTCGTAAAAAGTAAATTACACGTCGCACAACAGCCAACTCACAGCTGACAAGTTTCAGGACTGCCCCCCTTCCCTCTCTCTCTTTCGTCAAACCATATTAAGGGGGGGAATCGCACGCATGCACCACTCCGTCAGTCTGCTCTCCGAGACTATCAATGAGTGGTCTGAGGATAAGGCTCCCCGGCTTGGTGCTGCGCTTGCATACTACGCCGCTTTTTCCATCGCTCCCCTTCTGGTTCTTCTGGTTGCCGTCGCCGACTTTTTTTATCACGCCGACGCTCTGAGCCGTATTCAGAACCAGATTGCGCTGATGGCCGGCGCTAACGCCGCGGAGGCGGTCGTCGCGACGATGCGCGGCGTCAACAGCGCGGGGGGCGGAATCGGAGCGACAGTCGTCAGCATCATTACCCTGCTGGTTGGCGCGACCGGTATGTTCGGTCAGCTGCAGGACGCGATGAATTCGATCTGGGAAGTCGCGCCGAAGCCTCGCCAATTGTGGGCCGACATCCTTCGAACGCGGCTCTTGTCTTTCGGGATGGTGCTGGCCGTTTGTTTCCTCCTCCTGGTCTCGCTGGCGCTCAGCGCCGTTCTTGCGAATATCAGCAAATACTTCCAGGAACTGATGCCGTTCACGTCGTCCCTGTGGCCGCTCGTGGACTTCGGTTTTTCCTTCGTCCTGACGACGTTACTTTTTGCTGCGATTTTCAAAATCCTTCCCGACGTCAGCATCGAATGGAAAGACGTGTGGCTCGGAGCCGCGGCTACGGCCGTCTTGTTTGCAGTCGGAAAAATCGCGATCGGCCTGTATCTGGGCCGCAGCAGCTTTTCATCCGCGTACGGAGCGGCAGGGTCTTTGATGGTCCTGCTGGCATGGGTCTACTACTCTGCGCAAATCCTGTTCTTCGGCGCCGAATTCACGAAGGTCTACACGAAACACTACGGACGCAACCTGCGACCCGCGCGCGGCGCGGTTTTTCTCAGTGAAGCGGCGCGGATCCACCAGGGTATTCCGCACACGGCGGTCGTGGAGGAGTCGTTTCGCACTCGCCGGAGCGCGTGATCATACGGCCGCATATCGAATGACGAACAGCACCGTGAAGAGGATCATCAGCCAGTGCAGCTTCCGGTACCGCCCCGAAAACACACTTAACAGAACGTACGAGATGAAGCCGAATGCGATTCCGTCGGTGATGCTGAATGTGAATGGGATGAATGCGATCGTTATGAACGCCGGAATGTACTCGACCGGATCGTCCCATTCGATGCGTCCCACATTCCGCATCATGAACGCGCCGACGACGATCAACGCAGGCGCAACCGTCGGATACAGCGTGAGGCCGGCCGGATTCCTGTACCCTTCCCCGATCATCTGAGCCAGCGGCGAGAAGAACAGGCCCGCCAGCATGAGCAAACCGGTCACAACATTAGCCAGGCCCGTCTTGCCGCCTTCGGCGACACCGGCGGCGCTCTCGATGTAACTGACGACAGGCGAATTCCCCAACAATCCGGCGACAGACGTTCCGACGGCATCCGCTAGAAGAGCTTCTCGCGCGCGCGGCAGTTTCCCGTCACGCATGAACCCGCCCTGTTCCGCGATGCCGATCAGAGAGCCGATGCTGTCGAACAGATCGAGAAAGAAAAACGTGAAGATGACCGGAATCGCGCCGAGACGCAACGCGCCCACGATATCGAGCTTGAATGCAATGGGTGAGATCGACGGCGGCGCGCTCACGAAGCCGTGAAACCGGACGATGCCGAATGCAAGGCCGAGAAGGGTGCTGGTCATGATTCCCGCAAGAATGGCCCCCCGAACGCGACGCACAAGCAAAACCGCCGTCACGAGGATGCCCGCCGACGACATCCAAACTGCCGGATGACGCAGATCGCCGAGCGTGACGAGCGTCGCAGGATTAGCCGCAAGAAAGCCGCTCCACTCCAAACCGACGAGCGTAATCAACAGGCCGATGCCGACGGCGATCCCGCGTTTCAATGAGTCCGGTATCGCCTGGATCAGAGCTTCGCGTATTCCCCATACGGACATGACGAGAAACACAACGCCCGAAATGAACACGGCGCCCAGAGCAACCTGCCATGAATACTTCATCGCCGCAACGACCGTGAATGCGAAGAAGAAGTTATGGCCCATTGCCGGCGCAACGGCGATGGGGTAGTTCGCAAGCCATGCCATGAGAAAACATCCGATCGCGCTGACGACGCATGTGGCTGCCATGACCGCGCCGAAGTCCATGCCGGTTGTCGAAAGGACGGCCGGCTGAACGAAGATGATGTACGACATCGTCATGAACGTCGTGAGGCCCGCGAGAATTTCAGTCCGGATAGTTGTCTGAGAAGCCGTGAGGTGAAACGTCCTGTCCAGCAAACCGCGCATGGCGAATTATTGCGGTATACTCCGGCAGCTTCAAAATCCAATCGAAGGAAAACCAGGCCATGCGCAGAGTTTTGCTTGGACTTCTGGGAACTACGGCTCTCCTGACAGCTGGTGTCGAAAGACCGTTCGACACGTGGAAAAGCTACGGCGGAGGCGTCGATTCGTCTCAATATTCCTCGCTGCGCCAGATCAACAAATCCAACGTAACGCAGCTCGACATCGCATGGACCTTTCAAACGGGCGGCAATGCAACGTCGACGAATCCGCTCGTCGTCGATGGCGTCATGTACGTACCCAGGGCCGGGCAAAACGCAGGCATCGTCGCACTCGATGCGGCCACCGGAAAGGAACTATGGACAAGCCCGGGAGGCACCACGAGCCGAGGCATGAACTACTGGGAAAGCAAGGACCGCTCCGATCGCCGTCTGGTTTTCATCAACGGCGGATTCATCAAGGAGATCAACGCGCGCACCGGCGAGGTGATTACAACCTTCGGCGACAACGGCCGCGTCGATCCCAGCGCAGAATCCGAACGTCCTGTCGGCCGGCCCGGGGGCAATCCGGGACGTATAAATAAGGACACGATCATCGTCTCTTTGCCTGCCAGCGGGGCCAACTACGACTCGACGCCCGGCGACGTCCGCGCATTCGATGTCGTTACCGGAAAGCTGAAATGGACCTTCCACAGCGTTCCGCGTCCCGGCGAGTTCGGCGCGGACACCTGGCCTGCAGAAGCGTTGAAGGCCGGACATGGCGGTGTTCACAACTGGAGTGAGCTGACCGTCGACGAAGAAAAAGGGATCGTCTTCATCCCATTCGGCACGGCCCGATTCGATTTCTACGGTGGAAATCGGAAAGGCAATAACCTTTTCGGCAACAGTCTCGTTGCGCTGGATGCGAATACCGGCAAGCGGCTTTGGCATTTCCAGACAGTCCATCACGATTTGTGGGATTACGATCTGCCGAACGCGCCAAAGCTGCTCACCGTCCGCAATAACGGCCGGAACGTGGACATCGTCGCCCAGCCGTCGAAACATGGCTTCCTGTTTGTGTTCAATCGGCAGACGGGTCAGCCGTTATGGCCAATCGAGGAGCGTCCTGTGCCGCAGTCGGACGTTCCCGGCGAGTACAGTTCGCCAACGCAGCCATTTCCAACGGCGCCTCCGCCATTCGCCAGGCAGTCGTTTACAGAAAAGGACATCAACCCGTTCCTGACACCGGAACAGAAGGAAGCCGCGCTCCAGCGGCTTCGCAATTCTCGCAACGAAGGTTTGTTCACTCCACCGAGCATGCGAGGCTCGATTCAGTTGCCCGGTCACAACGGCGGCGCCAATTGGGGAAGCTCCGCTGTCGATCCTGCTAAAGGAACGATGTACATTGTGTCTAAAGAACTCCCAACGTATCTCCGAATAACCGAACCCGGTGCCGGGAGAGGCGGTCGCGGCGGAGCAGGCGGCGGTGGACAACGTGGCCAGGCGCCACCGGCAACAGCGCCCGCGCCGGCCGGCGGTGGACAACGCGGTGCGGTCGCGCTGAGGGCGAGCCGCCCCGAAGGTTTCATCGAGTACGGCGCGCCTTATGACTTCATGACAACGGGAACAACTCCGGAAGGTGTCGGCGCTCTGTCGATCATGGGTCCGCCATGGTCGCGACTGACGGCCTATGACCTGAACACAGGCAGGATCCTCTGGCAGGTTCCGCACGGCAGCGTGACAGCGCTCGGTGACAGCGGTAAAGGCATCGGCAGCATCGCGCCTCGAGGCGGGGTCGTGGTGACGGCCGGCGGATTGATTTTTGCAGGCAGCACGTCCGACCGAAAACTACGCGCCTACGATCAGGACAATGGAAAGGTCCTTTGGGAATACGATCTGCCCGCTGGGCAGGAAGGCGTTCCGGCTGTATATCAGGTCCAGGGCCGGCAGTACATCGCCGTGCCGGTCGGGGGAAACGGCGTTTTCCAACCCAGAGCGTCCGCTGCGAATCCGCTGCCGCAATCGGGTCCGGGGCAATATGTGGTATTCAGCTTGCCGCGTAGGTGAGTAAGAAACTTGTCGGTTGATAAAGTGACAGAGGTTATCCGGCCAGCTTACCCAGCACCGCATCACCCACCTCTTTCGTGCCGAGCGTACCGCCCGCGTCTCGAGTGGTCTGCCCTTCCTTCACACATGCGATGACCGCATTCTCCACAGCGCGCGCAGCATCATTAAGACCGAGGTGCTCCAGCATCATCGAGGCAGTCAGGATGGAACCCATCGGATTCGCAATGTTTTTCCCAGCCAACGGCGGCGACGAACCGTGCACCGGCTCGAACAGCGACACATTACCGGGATTGATATTCCCCGACGCCGCCATGCCAAGCCCGCCCTGCAGCGCCGCAGCGAGATCCGTCACAATATCGCCAAACATATTGTTCGTGACGATGACCTGAAAATCCTTCGGCTGACGGACCATCAACAGACACAGCGCATCGATGTACAGATGGCTTGTTTGAACGCCCGGATGCCTCGTCGCGGCTTCCTTGTATGAGCGCTGCCACAGATCGCCCGCATAGCCCATAACGTTGGATTTGTCGCTCATGCACAGCTTCGTCATCCGATGGCGTTCGGCGTACTGGAATGCGTACTCAATGATCCGATCCACTCCTTTACGCGTGTGGACCTCGACCTGGTTTGCCACTTCATCCGGCGTTCCCTTCTTGAACACGCCGCCGGAATTTACATACGCTCCTTCGGTGTTTTCACGGATGACCGTGAAGTTCAAGTCATCAACACCGACACCCTTCAGCGGACAAAGCCGCTCGTGAAACAGCCGGACCGGACGTACGTTCGCATAAAGATCCAGGCCGAACCGCAGCGCAAGAAGAATCTCCGCCGCGTGTTTCTGATCGGGTACGCGCGGATCGCCGACGGCGCCGAAAAGAATCGCGTCAAAATCTTTCCTGAACATGTCGAACGCGCCCGCCGGAAGAGCAACGCCCTCCCGGAGATACTTCTCCGCGCCCCAATCCAATTCCACAAACTCCAACCCGGCGCCAAACACTTCATTCACGCGCCGCAAAACACGCATCGACTCGCGTGTGACATCGATGCCGATACCGTCTCCCGGTATGACTGCGATTCTTTTCATACAAGTGTTCCTTCTATGACCGCATGAGCAAGTCGTACTCCTGCACCAATGCCTTCAGATGCGACTCCTCGTCTTTTGCAAAATCCATAAAGATCTTTCGCCCGCTTGCGTCCGAAATCTGGTTGGCAAAGTCCGTAAAGAACTGATGCGAGCGCCGCTCGAGGTTCATCGCGATATTCAAGGCATCGAGATCACTCGTCCCGTCCTTCACCTCGATCTTCAGCAATTCCTTCTGCGGAAAGATTTCTTCAACGATCTTGCGGCTCAGCGGCAACCGCGCCGGCTCACGTTTCAGCCATTCGTGCTTTTCCAGCAGCGACTGTCGCTCTGCCTGCAGCCGTCGCAGATGATCCGACTCTTCCGCGGCGAGCCTCTGGAACATCAATCGGCCTCTGCCGTTCTTCGTCTTCCGGGAAGCATTCGTGTAGAAGGTGTAACCGCGCCGTTCGATCGCGAGCGTGAGTTCGAGAGCATCCCGCACGACTGTGGTTTGCACTCTTTGTTGTTCGCTCAGTCCCGCCGTTTTTCTCTGCTCGCGCACACACGATTTGCACAGCCCGAAGATCGCATAGCGGCTGTATCGTTCTTCGAAGTCGTTCCGTTCGGTCGCCCGTTTGATGAGGTTTTCCATCCTCCGCGATGGAAACTCCACCGTCGAGCCGCACGAATTGCAGATAAAGTGCAGATGATTCGGCTGGCTGACGACCGCTTCATAATGGGTCATGCCGTGCAGCTTCGACTGCCGGATGTAGCCGGACTGAAGGAGCAGCTTGATGGTCCGGTAGATCGTCGCAAGACCGATGCGATGTCCCTGCGCCAGAAGGCTGTCCCGAATCTCCTCTACTGAGGGATGTCCCTTCGACTCCAGCAATGCGGACCATATCATCGCGCGTTGCGAAGTTTTCTTCAGTTTCTTCTCGGTCAGGAGCTTCTGCAGCTCTTTGCGGTGTTTCATCGCCGCCCGATTATACGTTATAGTAAAAACCATGAAGACGGCCGCACTTGCAGCAATATTCGCTCTCGCGCTTCTCCTGGCAGGGTGCACCGTTTCAACCAGCGTTCCCGTAGACACCGAAACGCCCCCAGGCATGCGCAATCCCGCGCCGGACTTCGATCTCGAAAACATCGCGGGCGGCCGTATGAAAGCTGCAGATCTGAAGGGCAAAATACTGGTCGTCGATATCTGGGCCACATGGTGTGAGCCCTGCATCGCCGAAATACCAAGATTTAATCAGCTATCCGACGATTACAAAGACAAAGCCGTTCAGGTAGTCGGCATCGCCGTCGAGTCTCCGTATGCCCACATCAAGCCCAAAGTCGAAGAGACCGGAATAAAGTACCTTGTGCTGGTCGGCAACGACGCGGTCGTGGACGGTTTCGGCGGGCTGGTCGGTTTTCCTACGACCTACGTCGTGACGAAGGACTGGAAAATCTACAAGAAGTACATGGGAGCGCTGCCCGACAAGGACAAGAGGATCAAGAAAGACATCGAGAAACTTCTCGCCGCAGAACCCGCAAATACCGACTAAAGCGGAATACTGACCGCGAACAGCAGAAACTTCGAAAAGAACTCCCCGAACAACAACGCAACGACAGCCAGATAAAGCAAGCCCGTGGCTGCCTGCGTGTGCTGAATTTTGACCGTGCTCCAGATCATGAGGCCGAGCACAAACGGAATCAGTACACCGAAGATCAGCCGCGGCCAGAAGAACATGCCCTGCTGAATCGCAAGCTCGCGCATGACAACGGGAAGCGGGATATTCTGTTCGAACTGCAGAATGGTCAGCGACGCGAGAATCGTGACAGCTCGAATCCCGATCGCACAGATCAACACTTTCGTCAGCCGCTTCAACGGATCGATGGAAAGCCGCGGTATGACAAGGTACCAGTGCCCGAAAACCATCGTGAGCATCACGGAACCCAGCAGAGCCGTCGCGGCAAGATGATTCACCACCAGAACCCAGTTCTCCCAACCGCCGAGCGCCATCAGACGCGTGAACGCAAGTGAATCCGTTGCGATCGACGCAAGACCTATTACCGTCGCGCCGACCAACAGCCAGAATGCCGCGGTGAACTTGTCCACATCCACAACGCGGTTGTAGACAACGGTGAGTAATGCCGAAACGGCGAGTAAGATCACGGGGACCTGGCTCGTCCGAACGGTCGACGGAAACATGAAGTTGAAGCCGAGCGTTATGCCCAGCAGGATCGCCGCGGTGAGGCTTGCGAATTTGAAGAAGCTGTTTCCGATGCTCCGCGGAGAGATGAACAGCAGCGTCAGCATCATGCCTACACCGAGTTGTGAAAAAAGAAAAAAAAATGTCGAAGAAATCATTCTTACCGGCTTTTCGTTTTGTTTATTCGGTTCCGATGTATGCAGCCGCAGCGCTCTTCACACGCTCGTGCCGGTCCCATACGTCACGATCGATCAGCACGTAGAACTTCCATAGCTCCTTGTGCTTTTCCTTGAGTATACGAATTTCCTCATTGTTTCCGCCGGACAAAGGCCGGATCTCGCCGCGTTCCAGCCGCACCGGAACTTCCGCTTCCGAAAGAGACATGCCGAATGACGGACAATAAATAATGACCTCATGCGGCTGAATTCCGGACGCCCGCGCCACGCTCGTTTCGGCGGCTTCGCGAGCTTCCAGGTCGTGATGGAAACGGCTCACGATTTCGGAGCGGCGCTTTTCGCCGATCTCGGTCGAGATGACATAGCAAGCGCGGTAAAGCTGCCGCGCTTCGAGACGGTGCAGCAGGTGCGCCACGGTCGGATTTCTGGTGTAAAGCTCCTGCAGCGTCCAGATGAGCGTTTCGTCCTTGAGCGTCCGCAATTCCTCCACGGTCAAACCTTCGCGGAGCGACAGTTCCACGGCCTTCGAAATCATGGCGCCGGACGAAACCTTCGTGTGGTGGAAATACACGCGCTCGGAAAGCGTGTACCGGATTCGGAGCAGATTCACGAGTTCCGACAACGCGTCCAGCCTCACGCGTCCCTGCTTTTCGAGATTCATGACGAGCCTGCCCGTGTCGATGATGAAGGATTCGAAAATCCGCTCGTCGTAATACTGCGAAAGGCCGCAGAAGTAGGTGTCGCGCCGAAGATAATCGAGCAGGTCGGCGCTGATCGCGCCGCCCACGATGTCGGACCGATAAGTGTCGTCGCCTCGAATCGTGCCGATGACCTGATCCTGGATGCCTTCGCGTTTCAGTATCCGGCCGATCGCGGATTGCCGGAGAAAGAAGTCCACGCGCTGCTCGTCCTTGTCGTGACGCGGAAGGACGCGGCGCTCATCCTCGAGCGTGTGGCCGAACGGGATGTGCGTGATGTCGTGCAGAAGCGCTGCAACCCGGATCAAGGTGCTGTCTTCGGCGGAAATCTCCTGGTTACGCGAGATCGATCGAAGGATTCGCTGCGCCATCCAGGACGTACCCAGCGAGTGTTCGAAGCGCGTATGGACCGCCGAGGGGAACACGAGATACGCCGTACCAAGCTGCCGGATGCCGCGCAAACGCTGAAATTCGGGCGTGTCCATCAGCTCGACTTCAAGCGCGCCCATCTCCACGTCTCCATGGACAGCATCGCGTATTAATTTCCGTTTACTCATGTTCTGTATTCTGAATATCGGGCTTGGTTATCGTACATTCAAAACATGAGGGTTCAATCCATATCGCACACGTTTTACGACTTCGAAATAGAACGGCTCGACGATCGCTCACCGGACGAGATCCATCTCGTCAAAGTCCTGGCCGTGGACGGCCGGCGCTTTACATACGAAGTACGCGGTGATCTGGACGAGGACGCCGTGACCTATGTCAAAAGCCTCATCGACGCAGTTGTCTTCAGCGACCTCATTATCGAAAAAACTTCCGAAGGCTTTGAAGCGCGAGAAGCTACGACACGCCTGAAGAAGCACTCATAGCGGATGGGGTCGGACGCTTGTCGGCTAGAACTCGACTCTCAACCCGACAATCGGCAATCTTGGGAACATTGTGGATCTATCAAATGACATCAGCCGGTTTACGGTATCGACGGAGATCTCAAAGCGCTGGTTCTGTCGTCCCAGGACATTCAACACTTCCCCATACAGCGTCAGCTTCCATCGATCGAAATTGAACGCCTTGTTCGCGCGGAGGTCCAGGCGGCCGTAAGCGGGTACGCGCGACTGGTTCCTCTGGTCCGACAAAACCACCGAGTCACTATTCACCCGCAGAAAGCCCGGACCAGGAAAGTTGCTTCCATACCTGTACTTCGTGCTGATCATGAGAGTCGGATTGAGACGATACGTCCCATAGACGTTGAACGTGTGGCGCTGGTCGAAGTCGCCGTCGAACGAAAGGTTCGTAGCGGCGTCGCGATACCGCGCAACTCCGTAGCTGTAGGAAATCCAGCCCGATAATCTATTGACGCTTCGCCGCTCCAGAAAAGCTTCGATACCGCGCGCGCGCCCGCGCAGATTGTTCTGGAGGTGAGAGGCACCGAAGGGAATCTGAGCTCCAGGCCCGACCGGCTGGTCGTTCACTATCCGGTACTCCGTGTCTGCAGAGTAGATGCCGTTGCGATCCTCGCGGTCGTACGCCTCGATGCGGATTCGAGTTTTGTCGTTCAACAATTGCTCGACTTGAAACGTGTAATGGGTCGCGCGCTCTGCCTTGAGATTCGGATTGCGAAACTCGCCCAGCAGCTGAACGAAGGTCGGAAACTGCGCATATTGGCCGAACGCAATTGTGACTTTGGTCTTCGTCAAAGGTGAAAACGCGACGCTTGCCCGAGGCATCCATACGTCCTGGCTGGTCTCGCCGAATCGATCAAACCGGCCGCCATACGTCAGCGCCAATCGGGAATTCAGCGCGGTGATCGTGTGTTGAACATAAGCGCCCGGCTGCCACGCTGAAGCCGAGAGCAGGTCCGTGATCACGAATTGTCCTGTGCCGTAGTCGAATCGGCCGCGCCGGAATTCCTGCGAAAGACGGCGCGCAAAATAGCCCGCCTCGATCTTGTTCGAGGTGGTCGGTTGATATGCCGCGTCCTGCTTGAAGGCCAGTTGTTTTGGCGCCGAACGAAAAAGGGGCCGCGAATCGTGGTTGACGGTCTTCAGCACCGCTTTGTCGTAACTGACAGCGGAATCCAGCGTGAACCGATTTGAAACAATCCAGAACCACCTGGCCGTGCCGATTCCGTTGGTGCTGTCGCCAAAGAGGAAGCTGTTTGGTCCGAAGTTCGTGTCGCGATGTTCATCTACCCGCGAAGTCCCGACGTTTGCGCTGAGCCGGAATTGGTGACGTACGGACGGGTCATAACTGACCTTCGTGAAGAAATCCTTGAAGCCGAAGATGAACGCGGACGACGGGTCATCCGAAAGTTTCTCGATCAGCCAATCGAGATAACTCTTGCGCGCCGAAAACAGCCACGACGCCTTGCGCGAACTGCCGATCGGTCCTTCGCTGGTCCAGCCGAATCCGGAAATACTGGCGTTACCCGTGTTCGTGAACCGCTGCCGGTTGCCTTCGCGCGTCGCAATCCTGAGGTAGCCGGCGGTGCGGTCGCCGTACCTGGAAGAGAAGCCTCCAGTCGACAGTGTCATCGACTCGACGACGTCTCCATTCAACATCGAAAGCGATCCGCCGTCGTTCGTATCGCCGACCTCGAACATCGGCGCGAAGAGCAGAATCCCATCGGTGTCATAGCCGATCGAACGAAATCCAGCGCCCCGAGCGGAAAACTGCGCATAAAAGTCGTCGCCGGTCGTTACGCCGGGCAGCGACTGCACCGATCGCAAGGGATCGTCGATCAGAACGCTGGTGAGGTTTCGCATGTCGGCCTGCGTCAATGTGTAGTCCGACACTGATGCGGGTTCCGGCGCGACGAACGGCTTTTCCATGACCGTTACCTCGTCGGTACGCCTGATGACGTCCGGTCCCAGCAGGATCTCGAGCTCGACTGGAATCGATGGCAAGACTTCGATCTTTCGGCGGACCAGCGCATAGCCAACTGTCGTTACGTAAATTTCGATCTCGCCCGGTGCGACCTCAGCGAGCTCGAATTCGCCCGAACTGGACGTGCGCGTTTCGAATTTGCGATCGCGTATCGAGACAGTCGCCTTCTCGATGGGTTCCGACGTTCGCGAGTCGAGAACCTTTCCGTGAATCCGAACAGCCTGTCCTTGAGCATTGATGGAAAACAAAAATGCTGATGCGATGAACGCAACAAGCACGATCCCACTCTTCACGCATTCCCCCTTGCAAATCGCTCACAGTAGACGTCGGGGTGAGCAAGAACTCTCTTTGTTAAACGAAATATGTCCGGTTTTGGGACAATGTTCGCGATAGCGGACAATGCTCAGTTGCCTGCATTCGTATAAGCTTCGGATTTCGGGCCTTCGACCTTTGGAAGTCCACGCGCTAAACGGAGTAAATGAGACTCATGTTCCAGGACCTGGCCTTTGCGATCAGAAACTTTCGTAGTCACCCCGGCTTTACGTGCGCTGCGCTGCTGACGCTGGCTCTCGGTATTGGCGCGAACACCGCGGTGTACAGCGTCATTGACGGTGTCCTGCTGCATCCGGTGCCATTCCCGGAATCCGATCGCCTGGTAGCGCTTTATCAAAAAGGAGCGCTTGCCGACAAGAACAGCGTCTCTTACCCGAACCTGCTCGATTGGCAGCGGATGAGCCAGACGTTTGAAGGGATAGCCGGATGGCGAACCGATGGTTTCACTCTGACGTTGAAGGGTCAGCCGGAACAGTTGCTGGGCTTGATGGTCTCCTCGAACTTCTTTTCCGTGCTGCGGGTCCAACCTTTGCTGGGCAGAACGTTCACTCCGGATGAGGACCGGCGCGGCGGGCATCCGGTGCTTCTTCTCGGTGAAGATTTCTGGAAACGGCGTTTTGCCGCGGACCCGAAAATCCTCGGCACCAGCGTAACGATTCAGCAGACGGCCTACGAGGTGATTGGTGTCGTTCCGTCGAATGTGAGGCTTTCGCGGAATTTCGATTCCTTCATGAACGACGTCTTTCTGCCGATCGGACAACGTGATTTCGAACTGTTTTATGACCGTGGCGCGAGCGACGGGACAGCAGGTCTGGGCAGGCTGAAAGCGGGCGTTAGTCTGGCTGAGGCAAAAGCCGAGATGGACACGATCATGTCGGGCCTCGTGAAAGAGTATCCGAATGACAATGCCGGCGTTGGAGTGAACGTCATCGGTTATGAGGAAGACCTCATCGCCGGTTTGCGATCCACTTTGGTGGCGCTTGGAGCCGCCGTTGCTCTGGTATTGATCATTGCATGCACGAATGTCGCGAGCCTGATGCTTGCGTGGTCCACGCGCCGATCGCCGGAATTCGGCATCCGTCTGGCTCTCGGCGCAGGCCGCCGAAGGCTGATTCGGCAACTCCTGACGGAAAGCGCAGCGCTTTCTCTGGCCGGCGGTTTTCTCGGTGTCTTGATCGCTGTGTGGGGAACGGAGGCAGCACTCGCAGTATTGCCATCGGCGCTGCCGCCCATGTCGCACGTCGAGATCAATGCGCGCGTGCTCTTCTTCTCGTTTGCCCTTTCCCTGTTGACCGCGATTCTGTTCGGAGTATTTCCCGCGATCAAAGCCGGCCGCGTGACTCTGCATGAAACTCTGAAACAAGGAGGCCGTGGGCTGGTCCGGACACAACATCGGGCACAGCGGGTTGTCATCGTCGCCGAGGTTGCGCTGACGCTGGTGCTCCTGGTGGGTTCAGGCTTATTGATTCGAAGCCTGCAGAAAGTGTGGAGTGTCGATCCCGGATTCGATCCGGAGAATCTGGTGATGTTCTATACGGGAATTTCTCCAGCCCGGGCCGATACGCCGGATGAGATCCGCGCAGCGATGGCGGAGATCGGCGACCGTCTGGCGAAGGTTCCCGGCGTCGAGTCGGCTAGTACTCAAGTGGGCGGACTGCCGTTCATCGGCAATTCGACAATCAGCTTTTCCAGAGAAGACGAGCCTCAGCCGGATCGCCTCGGCGAGATGCGTGTTGCGAATTTCTATGCGGTGGGGCCGGATCATTTCGAAACCATGCGTATTCCGCTGGTGCGGGGCCGATCATTCACACGTCAGGACGCTGCGACTAGTTCGCTGGTCACAATCATCGATGAGGAACTCGCTCGGACAGCCTTTCCGGGAGAAGATCCTCTCGGCAAGCACATCGTGACGAGTCTGTTCGACCCTCGGCCGACGGAGATCGTAGGCATTGCCCGCCATGTGACTCACTCGGGGCTCGATACAGATGCGACTGCCAGGATTCGGTCTCAGTTCTACTTTCCGATTGTGCAACTTCCAGAGGTCATCCTGCCTTTTGCCGTCCGCGCCGTCGCCGGCATCGTCCGGTCGAGCGTGCCTCCCCCAGCGCTCACGGCATCGATCCGAAGGGAAATGACCGCGTTCGACAGCAGCAACGCCATTTCAAAGGAACTGATCATGACGGATGCGATCCGGACTTCTCTGGCTGGACGCCGCTTCGCATTGATGGTGCTGGCCGCCTTTTCCGTCATCGCACTCGTCCTCTCCGTTGCCGGTATATATGGCGTTGTCTCGTATTTTGTGAACCAGCGAACAAGCGAGTTCGGACTTCGAATGGCGTTAGGCGCGCAGTCCTGGAACATCCTATATGACGTGCTGGGCGCGGGCGGAAAGCTGGTCGCAATCGGTCTCGTCGTCGGAATTGCCGGAGCTGCCGGGTTAACCCGCTTGATGCAAAGTCTTCTTTTCAACGTGAGTCCAGTGGACTTCATCGCTTTTGCTCTTGCTTCTCTCACGTTGTCCGCCGCCACGCTTCTCGCCTGCTACATTCCGGCGCGGCGGGCCGCTCACGTCGACCCGTTGACGGCTCTGCGCGACCAATAGTTGCTAGTGGCTTGAGCCGCGTCGCGCTCTTCTGTTAAATTGTGCAGGTTCACCTTTTGGGACGTCGTCCAACGGTAGGACAGCAGACTCTGGATCTGCTTATCGGGGTTCGAATCCCTGCGTCCCAGTTCCCGCTTACCGAATCCGCTCAATGTGTCGCCAATCGCGTGGATGTCTGCATGAAAAGCATTTCTACGGTTTCGCGGTACATCCAAGTGACATCGTTGTCGTCGGTCCGTGACAGGAAATCATTTGATAAATGCGTTAAGAATGTAGAATTTCATTTCGGACTGGGAGCCGGATAAACATGAAACGTGAGGATTGCATTCTGTTCAGCGGAGCCGCAATCGGAGCGGAGTCGGCATTCGGAGAAGCTGCGGAGCGTCACGGCATTGAGGAAGTGAACTTCACCTTCGAAGGGCATAACGACATGCGGACGCGAGGCATCCGCGTCTTGACGCACATAGAACTGAAGCAGGGCGATGTGAGCCTTGCCTACGTGAGCCGACTAATGAACCGGACCTTTCCAGACACTCCGTTGTTTAGAAAGATCCTGCAGAGTATCTGGCATCAGGTGAACAATGGTCAGGAAATCTACGTCATCGGTCACATTCTCGAAGATGGCACTGTGAAGGGCGGCACAGGCTGGGGAGCGGAGTTCGCGAAACTGTGCAACAAGCCGCTATACGTCTTCGATCAGGGAAAGAACGGATGGTCCCGATGGACCAGCGATGCATGGGTGCCCGAATCCAATCCTAAGATCACACACACGAATTTCGCCGGAAGCGGAACTCGAATACTTCAGCCGAACGGGAGGGAGGCCATCAACGATCTTTTCGATCGATCGTTCTAATCCAGTTTTCGGACAAGTCGATGTGTTACCTTCCTTGATCTTGCTTACTGTTCAGAATTCGAGGCTTCCGCGCGCCGCCACTATATCGCCACCTTGTTTCGGTAGAGTTACCCCCACTTCGGATTCAGCTTTGGCGAAAAGCCCGCGTCGGTATTCGTATTTAGGTAGATTTAGGTAGATTTCGGCTTGTTCTAAAAGGGACTCTGGATCTGCTTATCGGGGTTCGAATCCCTGCGTCCCAGTCAAAAGAAACAAAAAGAGATACAGAACCGGCGGGCAATGGCCCGCCGTTTGTATTTTGGCCACTGTGCGGGATTTTGCGGGGACCGCGAGCCAAATTCGGCCCGCGATCCCCGGCCCGTTGGGCAATGCCGCATGTGCGATGACAAATCAGAAATTGAAGCGAAGTGACGCCTGGAACTGGCGATGAAGCGTGGACTTCGCATTATTTCCAGTGATCTGGCCAAAGTTTGCGGCGTTGATGTCCGTGACAGGTCCCGCCGGCTCCGGGTGGTTGAAAACGTCCGTAGCATCCATGCGGAACTGCAGATTCTTGCTTTCGCTGATCCGGATCGATTTGCTCAGATTGGCATCAAAGCGCCAGACACCGGCCGACTGGAGAGACCGAAGGCCGAGGGTGCCGCGCTGTCCGGGAAGTGGATTCTGAAGCAAGGTCTGTCCCGAAGTCGCATCCTGGATTGCGTTGAGCGTACACAGACTCTGCAGGTTCTGTGCAAGTGTGGCGCACTGCGGGTCCCGAACGGTTCTTAGTGCGCCGCCCATGAAAAAGGTCCCGCCGTTGGCTCCATTCTCCCATTCGACTTTTCCTCTTCTATCAAACGGTCCGACGATGTTGGCGACCGCATTGGCGTAAAGCGTGTTTGTGGCGCTGATGCTGGCCGGTGCTCCGCTGTTGGCATTGAAGATCCAACCCAACTGCCAGCCCTCGACGATTCTTGCCAAGGCTCCTGAGGTATTGCGAAAGAGCATCCTGCCGGGTCCAAGCGGCAGCTCGAGCGCGCCGTTGGTTCGGAAGTCGTGTATGCGAGTGTCGTTGAGCGGCGCATAGTCGGCGTGCCGGTCAAGTGCGTTGGTGTAGGTACTTCCGACGGCATACGAAATTCCCAGGTTCTTGCTCCATGTATATGTGGATTGCATGCTCACGCCGTGCGTTGGCCGCAGGGTGACCTGCGCCTCCATCGAGTGGTAGTTGTTGCTGTTCACGCTGGCGATCATGAACACATTGCTGAACTGGGGATTGGTAACGATGAAGTTCTCCGGGAACCGGTTGTGTCTCATCACCCCGCCATTGACGCCAGCTGGAATAACCGGCAGCCCCGGATTGCTGGCGCCGGTGTAATTCAGCGTGTTCAATGAAGCCGCGACCGCGCTGTAATTGCCATTCGCCAGATTGCTGTTGATGCCACCCGTGGTGGTGCCGCGCATGTGCAGGCCTGCCGTTTGCAGCGTGCCGTTGAACACAGTGCCGACCGGCCCGAATCCGGCTCCGGCAATGTTGATGCCGCTGAACATCTGTTCCAACACCTGAAGGGCCGGACTACTGTCGTTGCCGGCGCGCGCCGCGTCGAAGGCTTCTTTCAATCCGTTCGTCAGGAAATTGGGTTGATTGATCTGGAAAGCGGCGTTCCACTGCTTCCTGCCCAGCGTGCCGATGTAACGAAGATCCACAGACAGATTCGAACTGATGCTGCGCGTGAGTGAAAGCGTCAGGTTCTGAGCATATGGATTCCGCAGGTTTGGCTGGGGATTGTAGACCTGCTGGGTTCGGTCCGTGAGAGGAACGGGCTGCATGGGCTTGAAGATCTGCGGCACGGGCACGATCGACGCGACTCTGGTCAGATCGAGATATGCATTCGCAGGACTGCTGTCGCCCGCGTAAGTGGCGCCGAGTGTGCTGCCCGGCACGACGTTTTCCTGCGTGATCGAGTTGGAAACCTGGCCGGCGTTGTAAGTCGCCTGATAACCCCCACGCAGCGTTGTCTTGCCGGCGCCGAACCAGGGAACCTGCCAGGCAAAGCCAACGGCGGGGCCAAAATTATTCATGTCGTTGGGATACCAGGAAGTGTCGGGATTTGGCGAATTCTTGCCGACGAATTGGATTGAGGTTAGTTCACCACGAACTCCGGGTTTAAACCAGTCCTCGAAACTGTTGCCGGAGATACCAAAGACTCTCGAGGGCCCTCCGACCGTATTGGTCATAAGACCGCCGCCATCGTATGGAACGCCGTAGTAATCCCAGCGCAAGCCCAGGTTCAGCGTGAGACTTGTCAGAGCCTTCCAGTCGTCTTTGAAAAAGAAGCTCGCTTCGTTCTGATGTGTATCGCGAACGCGCTGAGGGAATGACTTGTAGTCCTCGAATGCGTCCAGCTTCGTCGGCGATTGCATGTAGTAGAACTGGGTCACGCTGGCGAGCGATCCTGAGAGGAAACTCAGCAGGTTTCGCATCCTCTGGTTGTTTCCCGCTGCCGTTGTGCCGGCCAGTCCAGGCATGTTGGCAGTGCCGATCGCTGCCGCCGGTATGGTGGAAAACTGAGTATCGCCGCCGTTGGCGCGGGGTGTGCTGGTAATAGCGATGCCGGCATCGTAGCCGAGACTGTGCCCCATGCGGATGTCGCCGCCGAATTTGAAGCCGTGTTGTCCTTTCGACCAGGTGAGCGAATCGCTATAGGTCATCAGATTGGTAACGTCGTTGTATGTCGCGGTGGTTCCGCCGCCGAGTGGCTGGTTGGCGGCGAAGTTCACCTGACCGGTACCCAGCCCCAGCATCACGGGGTATCCGTTGTAATTCGGGAAGAAAGCCTGTGCTTCCTGGCCGGTTTCGGGATCGTTGAATCCATTGAAGGTGTTTCCGCCGATGCGCCGCATGCCGAGCCGCGCTTCATTGACCAGCGAAGAGGACAGCGTGGACGTGAAATTGAGCGCCAGTGTCTGCGGACGCCGGAAGACGCTGCCGCGAAAACCGTCGGGCCACGTCTCGTAGTTGGCATTGCCGGACGATCTCTCGTAGGTGTAACTGACGCCCAGCTTGTTTCTCTGGTTGAAGTTGTGGTCAATCTTCGTGTTGATCTGTTTCCGGGCAAGGCCGGACAGGCTGGCGATTCCGGCGGCATTGGTTCCGAAGATGCTCTCGGTACCGCCGTTTTCATTGCGCGTCCATCGGTGGCCCGCGGTGTTCAAGCCGTCGCTGCCTGCCGCTTCGTAATTGTTGGGAAGCGGCATCTTGCCGAGCAGCTTTGTCACGAATCCGGTTGGATCAATTCTCGTTCGGTAAGTGTCCCAGGGATTTCCCTGCACTCTGGCGTCGGAACAATCCGGAGCTACGGGATCGCTGACCAGACGTCCCCAGACGCTCGCGTACCGGAGAGTCCCGCTGAACGGCGTGCCGTCCGGATTGGTCGCCGGCCTGACAGGATTGCCGACACCGTCGACGACCGCAATGGTTGGAGTGGTGCCGAGCGCGACGGCCTGGTTTAAGTTTCCGTTGTTCCACATGTTCGTGGCAACGTTGCTGCCGGTGTCGAAGTAACGGAAGACGCCGTTGCGCGCACATGGAGTCAATACGAGGGAGTTTGGTGACGTGCGCCCGTTGACGAGGAGGGTGTCCCAAAGCGCGAAGACAAATGTTTTGTTTCTGACGATCGGGCCGCCGACGCTTCCCGTGAATTGATGGTTATTCGACCAGTCCGCCGGCGTAGGCTTCCAGGCGCCGGTTTTGGGATCGACCTGCCTGTTGTTGTTCCACGTGTTGGCATCGAGTGCGCTGTTGCGCACGTACCACGCGCCTGCTCCATGAAACTGATTCGTTCCCGAACGGGTCAGGAATTGAATCTGCGCGTTGCCGCGTCCCAGCTCGGCGTCGACCGGAGCAATGATCAGGCGCGCTTCGCCTATCAGATCCGGACTCATGTAGGTCGCCGATAAAGCGTTCGATCCCCATCGCGATCCGCCCGCCGCGTCCACGCCGTCTCGCTGCATGTTGACAGTGCCCTGTGCGCTCAGCCCGGCAAAACTGCCGCTGACGCCATCCGCGTTGACGCGGATCCCCGGCATCAATCGATACAGGTCGAGCACGTTGTTGCTGACCGTGGGCAAATCCTGCACCCTTGTCTGCGAAAGCACCACGCCGACCGATGAACTCGATGTCGCCAGCAGCGTATCCGCCGCGACGGTCACTTCAACCGACTGCGCCTGCGTTGCGACTTCCAAGGCGAAGTTCAAACGAACTCTGTCCGCGTTGCCAAGTTGAACGTTGGTATAAGTTCGTTTCTGAAAACCGGGCAGTTCCGCGGAAACCGTGTATGCACCCGGAAGAAGCGAGACCAGGCTGTAGACACCAGTCTCATTTGTGATAACGGTCGTCACAACCGCAGTGCCGTTATTCGTCGCCGAAACCGACACGCCCGGCAATACCGCCCCGCTGCCATCCGCGACGGTGCCGCTGACGGTCGCAAATGTGGACTGGCTGAATGCCGGTGTGGATTGAACCAGAAGTACGAACAGACTCACAATCAGAAGGATTCGTCGCATGTTTTTTCCTCTCACTCCCGTTTCCCCGAAAGCTAACCTTTTTTTTGTTGGCGCGAGGCTATCACAATTCCGCTGCAGGCAAATAATCGAAGCCGGGCGCGGAGCCAGGGCAGATGATACGAGAGCTCGGCATAACTTGAAGCGCAGCGGAGATTGGAAGCAAGTGCAGGCGGCTACGCGGCTTTCTTGTTGTCGATTTCCAGCGCGACAGCCGCAGCGGAGTTCCCTACACGTCGAGCAACGTCACGGAGTTCATCCTCGGAGACGCCCAGCAACTTGCTCCAATATTTGAGTTCCTCTTCCGAATCGACGTTGATGCGATCTTCATATGCCTTCTGAATGTTAATAACGTCCACGGCACCGCTCCTGAAATGGATCTCTAAATTCCAGTTGCATGCCTGCTGCCGTGGCGTAGTGGGTCGATTTGAAATTTCGGGCGCGAACAAATTGCGAAGCAATTCCGGGACGGTGCACTAAATTCCCTAATTGCGCCAAAGAGTCGCAGTATTCGGCCAGCACCAGGGCGCAATTAGGGAATTTAGTGCACCGTCCCTGAATTTGTTCGCGCCGGGCGATGCAGTTTGTTGCCACGTCCTCCATCCATGGCGCAAGCTGGTTGTGGGCGAATCAATCAAATCATCATGACCCAGCACTTTGACGCGATTGTGATCGGGACCGGCCAGGCAGGGCCATCACTGGCCGCACGTATGGCTAAGGCTGGGATGAAGGTTGCAATCATTGAGCGGCACAAGTTCGGCGGAACCTGCGTGAATACCGGCTGTATCCCGACCAAGACGCTTGTCGCCAGCGCATACGCGGCGCATATCGCACGACGTGCGGCCGAATACGGTGTCGCCATCGATGGCAGCGTTCGTGTCGACATGAAGCGCGTGAAGGCACGCAAGGATGAAATATCCGGCCGATCGAATAAGAGTGTTGAAGAATGGCTGAAGGGTCTGGCGAACTGCACGGTCTTCAATGGCCATGCACGCTTTGAGTCGCCGCGGACGGTTCGCGTGAATAGCGAACTGCTCGAAGCCGAGAAGATCTTCATCAACGTCGGCGGTCGCGCTTCGATCCCTTCCATGGATGGAATCGATCAGGCGCCCTATCTCACAAACTCTTCAATGATGGATGTGGATTTTCTGCCTGAGCATCTCATCGTTATCGGCGGCAGCTACATTGGGCTGGAATTCGGCCAAATGTATCGCAGGTTCGGCAGCCACGTGACGATTGTAGAAATGAAGTCACGAGTGATTGACCGCGAGGACATGGATGTCTCGGATGCCATTCAAGAGATCTTGAAAAAGGAAGGAATCCGGATTCGACTCAACGCCAAATGCATTCGGGTGGGCAATCGGGACCAGGATGTTACGGTCGGTATCGATTGCGGAGAGGGACCGCCTCAAGTTGAAGGCAGCCATCTTCTGTTGGCCGTCGGACGCGTACCTAATACGCGCGATCTGGGCCTGAACGAAGCCGGCGTCACAACGGATCAACGCGGTTATGTCACTGTTGATGACGAACTGCGTACGAACGTACCGGGCATCTGGGCTCTCGGCGACTGCAACGGCCGGGGTGCCTTCACGCATACCTCGTATAACGATTTCGAAATCGTGGCCGACAACCTGTTGAATGGAACCAGCCGCAGGGTCACGGATCGAATTCCAACATACGCTCTATTCATCGATCCGCCCCTTGGCCGGTGCGGTATGACCGAAGACGAGGTTCGAAAGTCGGGACGCAGGGCGCTCATTGCGAAGCATCCGATGAACCGCGTCGGCCGTGCCATCGAAAAGGGCGAGACCGAAGGCTTCATCAAGATCATCGTGGATGCGGAAACAAAGCAAATCCTGGGGGCAGCCATCCTGGGCACAGGTGGTGACGAGGTCATTCACGTTCTACTCGACGCCATGTACGCAAAGGCACCATGTACCGTCATACAGCGAGCAATGCATATCCATCCGACCGTCGCCGAGTTTCTTCCGACTGTCCTTTCGAAACTTCAACCTCTTACGTGAACTTTCAAATCGCGCCGATCCTTACACCGCATGGACGTCTGCTTCTTCATCCAACCGACGATCCCGATTCAAGTCTCGCGTCCGATCTCGCCGAACGATTAACAACCGCATTCGACCGCGGACAGGGACACGGGTTGCTGCAGCTCGGGGCGGCGGAAGTTCAGACTGCAATGCCGGCTGTCTTTGCATATTGGCGAGAGTTCGCGTCCCGATATGTCGTTGCGGTCCGAACGCACGCGAGTCTCCCGCCATCCATCCCGCCACCGCCCGGCGCAGAACTTCAACCCCTGGTCCTCGCATCGCCGGTCATGACTGGGGCCGAGTACCTGTCGGCTGCTGTTTTCGAGTTTCTCTGGACCGACATCGATGCGGCTTTCCGCGCGGAGTTGTCCGAGTCGAAACTCTCGGTCGAAGACTTTCTGAAGCAGAAGAATCCGGCCTGGAACCTGGTGGGCCGGGTGCACTTCAATCTGGCGGAAAATCGAAAAGACGATGAGTTGCCCTTCGCATTTATCGCCACGTACACCCACCGACTGTCGGCGCGAGCGAAGGCTCAGCATGTTCCGCTTGGACGCGCTTTAACCGAGTACGCCGGTTCCGCGAACAAATCCCGGCTGTTGTCGCTGCTGTTGCCTGTTCAACGCGCTTCCGAAAACTGCGCCTGGCTGAAAGAAATGGTTGATGCCGGCGAGATCTACCATCCGCTTCGCTGGTCGCCATCCGAGGCTCTGCAGCTCTTGAACGACATGCCGCTGCTGGAGTCGGCGGGTGTGATCGTGCGCGTACCAGGCCGTTGGCGAAGCACTCGGCCTCCGAGACCAAAGGTCACTGCGAAGGTCGGAGAAGAGCCGGCTGTCGGTGTCGGCGTTGAAGCGATGCTCGACTTCAAGGTCGAAGTCACTCTCGATGGCGAACGTTTGACCGAGGACGAAATCAACGCGTTGCTCGCGAGTTCCAGCGGCTTGCATTTCGTACGCGGGCGATGGGTGGAAGTCGATCGGGAGAAACTCGGCAAACTCCTCGAACAATTCAAAACGGCAGAACGAACCGCCGCCGACACCGGCCTGAGCTTTGGTTACGCCATGCGATTGCTATCCGGCGCCGACACTCCACGCGATGATCTCGCCGACGATGAAATCCTGGAGTGGTCGCGTGTCTCCGCAGGTGAATGGCTTGCCAAAACACTCGAGGACCTCCGGCAGCCGGCCAATCTCGCGCGTCTGAACACCGGCGACGATCTGCATGCCACGCTGCGGCCTTACCAGGAAACCGGCGTCCGCTGGCTTCATCTGTTGTCCACTCTTGGTCTCGGCTCCTGCCTGGCCGACGACATGGGCCTCGGCAAAACGATGCAGGTTCTCGCGCTGATGCTGGTGCTGCGACGTGCGGCTCAATTGAAGGGCCCGAGTCTTCTCGTGGCCCCGGCGTCTCTGCTCGCCAACTGGACGTCGGAGATCGAACGATTCGCGCCGCACTTGACCACTGTCATTGCCCACCCTTCGTCGATACCGACTAAGGAGCTCCGCTCGTTCGACGCGGATCGCGTGAAGGATACCGACCTCGTGATCACGAGCTACGGATCGATCGTTCGCGTTCCCGAACTTCTGAAAATCCCGTGGCAGTTGGCCATACTCGATGAAGCGCAGGCCATCAAAAACCCCGGTACTAAACAAACACGGACGGTAAAACAAATTCAAGCCAAAGCCCGAATCGCTCTGACGGGTACGCCGGTCGAAAACCGGCTCGGCGATCTCTGGTCCATTTTCGATTTCATCAATCCCGGTCTCCTGGGATCTGGAAAGGAATTCACGGCGTTTGCGAAACGGCTTGCCGAACGAAAGCACAACCCCTACGGGCCGCTTCGCGAACTGGTTCGACCTTATATATTGCGTCGATTGAAAACCGACAAGTCCGTCATCAGCGATTTGCCCGAAAAGACGGAAGTGAAAGCCTTCTGTCAGCTCACGAGACGTCAGGCTGCGATGTACCAGGAAGGCGTGAAGGAACTCGCGCACCAACTGGAAACAAAAGTCGAGGGAATCGAGCGCCGCGGTATCGTCCTGTCGTTCCTGATGCGATTCAAACAGATCTGTAATCATCCGTCGCAGTGGCTCGGCGACGACGAATGGGCCGAACGAGACAGCGGTAAACTCGCGCGATTGCGCGAGATCGCGGAGGTGATTGCGGCTCGGCAGGAGAAGGTTCTCGTGTTTACGCAGTTTCGAGAAATCACTTCTGCCCTTTCGGCGTTTTTGGAATCGGTGTTCGGACACCCCGGTCTTGTTCTGCACGGAGAAACCGCGGTCCGGCAGAGACAGCAACTCGTTCGTCAATTCCAGGAAGACGAAGGCCTGCCGTTCTTCGTGCTGTCGCTGAAGGCCGGCGGCACGGGACTCAACCTGACGGCAGCGACGCACGTGATTCATTTCGATCGATGGTGGAATCCGGCTGTGGAAAATCAGGCGACAGATCGGGCTTTCCGAATCGGTCAGACGAAGAATGTGCTTGTGCACAAATTTATATGCCGCGGTACGCTGGAAGAGAAAATCGACGCAATGATTGAATCCAAGCAGCAAATCTCGAAGGACGTCCTGGAAGGCGGAGCTGATCTTCTGATCACGGAAATGAATAACGAAGAACTGCTGAAATTGGTAACGCTCGACATCCATGCCGCGGCGGCCGAGTAATCGATGGCAAGGTACTACTACGACGACGAGTTTCCGCAATACGTTTCGGTTGAAGAGCGCCGCCGCAAGGCGGAGCGAGAAGCGAAGAAACGTGGACACACCTCACCGGTCCTCATCAATGGCCATCAAATCGCGCGCACGTTCTGGGGCAAATCCTGGTGCCAGAATCTCGAACGTTACAGCGACTACGCGAATCGGCTTCCACGCGGCCGCACGTATGTGCGCAGCGGCTGCGTCTTCGATCTGCAGATCCAATCGGGCACGGTGAAAGCGCTGGTGAGCGGCTCGCAGGTCTACAACGTCGAAGTAAGAGTATCTCCCGTCCCGGGGCCTCGCTGGAAAGCGGTCTGCAGCGACTGTGCCGGCGCCATCGATTCGCTGGTGGAATTACTCGAGGGCCGATTCTCAAAGGTCACAATGGAGCGACTCTGCCAGCAGAAGACCGGTCTCTTTCCGATTCCCTCTGAAATGCAATTCAACTGCTCGTGTCCGGACTCGGCGCGCATGTGCAAGCACATCGCCGCGGTCCTGTATGGAATCGGCGCCCGTCTGGACGAAAAGCCGGAACTTCTTTTCACATTGCGAGACGTGGATCAGCAGGATCTGATCACCAACGCCGGACGCCGCATGACGAAGCCTAAGACCACCAGGATCCTCGACAGCAATAACCTCTCCGAACTTTTCGGCATCGACATCGTGGAGCGCAAACGTCGGCACAATAGGGCTTGACTCTCTGCTGAACCTACTGTATCCATACTATGGAAACAGTAGTCATGCTGCTCAATATCTCCCAGCATTCCGACCAAACGCTCCAGGAGCAGATCATCGGTCAGCTCCGCAATCGGATCCTCCGCGGTGAACTGAAGCCGGACGAGCCACTGACTTCGATCCGGGAGCTCTCCCAAAAACTCAAGGTTGCCGTGAACACTGTCCAACGCGCCTACGAGCATCTCCTCCACGAAGGACTCGTCTACGCGCGCCAGGGAAAGGGTTTCTTCGTGGTTCCGCTGGAAGCCGGCGACCGGGTCCGGATCGCCAGGCAGCGTTTCACCGACTCCCTGCGAACACTGATGACCGAGACGCGCCGCGAGGGACTCCTCGACGAGAGGGAGATGAAAAAGATATTCGGCCAGGTGCAGAACGGTACGGGGGACAGCGATGCTTGAGATCACCAATCTGTGCAAGAGGTACGACGGGTTTGCTCTTGGCCCGATCGATCTGACATTGGAGCCCGGAACGGTCCACGGGCTGATCGGCCCGAACGGCGCGGGAAAGACGACGATGTACCGCCTGGTCATGGGCACGGTACGCCGCGACCAGGGATTGGTCAAGGTCGGAGGACGCACGGCCGATGCGTCGTCCGGTGAGTGGAAGCGAAAGATCGGGTACGTGGGGGACTACCCCCCGCTGTTCGAGCACTGGAGCGGGGCGCGGAACCTCAGGGCGTTCGCCGCGTTCTACGATACGTGGTCCGAGGAGACCGTCGAGTCCCTCGCTTCGAGGTTCGAGCTCGACCTGAGCCAGAAGGTGGGCGCCTATTCGACCGGCCAGCGCACGAAACTCGGCATCATCCTGGCACTGGCGCATCACCCGAGCCTGCTCCTGCTGGACGAGCCCGCAAACGGACTGGACCCGGTGACTCGCGACACGTTCATGGAGGTGCTGTACGACCAGATGAGAAACGAAGACCTGACCGTGCTCTACGCCACACATCATGTTTCGGAGATCGAACACATGGTCGACCAACTGGTCTTCATCAGCGGTGGGCGCATCCTGGCGCACGAACCGGTGGACACACTCGTCGAGAACTGGCGCAGGATCACGTTCCGAACGAGCAAATCCATCGGTGATGTCCCGTACCAGGTGTCCAGGCTCCGCGAGGGAGATGACTATCAGGTCACGACGAGCAGCTTCCAAAGCGCGTTGTGGTTTCTGGAATCGCAGGGTGTCGAGCGCATCGAGACCAGCAAGCTGACAACCGAGCAGATATGCGTCCACGTTCTCCGGAACGGAGCCAGAAGGGGAAACCTCTATGATTAGTCGCCTCGTTCGCACCGAACTCGAGAGCTACCTTCACGATGTCGTCGTGTGGGGCGGGACGGTATTCTTACTTGTCGTTCTCTTGCTTTCCTTCATGGGGACTGTGGTCGCCCGATCGGAGGACCCCTTATCGGCCATGTCCGACCTGTTCCTGCTGGCCGTGAGTCTGTCCTCGATGCTGGTTGCGGTCAAAGTGTCCAGCCGAAACGACATCGAGAAGAGGACCCGGCTCTTCGCGCAACTGCCCGTGTCGACGCGGGAAGTGTCGTTCGCGAGTTGGTGCGTCCGATTGTTGTGCCTGTCGATACCCACCCTCGCGTGTTCCGTCTTTGTTGCTCGCGTCGCCAACATGCCGTTCGCGACATTCGCTCTGGTCACAGTGGCAATCTACCTGGGCGGGACGACTCTGGTCGCCGCGATATCCGTGGTGACGAGCACCCGCCGTCTGCCGCATCCGATATCGGCATGGGCGAACACCGTCTTCATCGCATGCGCCATCGTCGTCGTCGGAATCCCGATCATCGGGAAGCAGCTCGTGCTCCCCCCTTCGGGCCCGCACACGGCAATCTGGAGCCTCGCGGGCGCGGGCCTGCCGGGCCTGGCCGGTTTTCTCATGGTCTCCGCCGTCGGGCTCGTCGTCCTCGACGTGTGGCTGAGGGACCGCGCGGATCACTATCTCGGATGAAGATCGAACCCGAACAGCCTCGCTGCGTGGGGGGGACCGGCCAGAGGTGAGGAGGCCGCGAAGCGGTGTACCGAACTGAACTGGACGGTGGGCCCGACGCTAATAAAAGGAGGAAACATCGATGATCCCCAACTGGAGCATCTACTGGGTCGACACGAAGCTTGGCTTGCGCATGCTGCGCAAGCACTGGGCGCTCACGCTGATCGGCGGTGTGGCGATGACCGCCGCCATCACTCTCGGCGCGTCAGTATACAACCTGGTGCAAGCGGCCTCCGGCACGAACCTCCCGCTGGAGGAGGGCGATCGGGTGGTCATTCTCCAGCCCTGGAACGCGGCCAGTCAGAGAGCGCAAACGGCGTCCATGGATGACTTCGAGCGATGGCGCAAAGATCTCCAATCGGTCGTGGACTCCGGCGCTTTTCGCAGGACGGAACGAAACCTCGTCACCGATGCCGGTCCGGCCGGTCCCCTATCCGTCGCCGAGATGAGCGCCGCGGGATTCCGTGTGGCGCGCGTCGCGCCGCGGCTTGGCCGGTTTTTCGTCGAGGACGACGAGCGGCCCGGAGCGCCGCCGGTGGTGGTGATCGGCTACAACGCTTGGCGTTCGCGCTTCGCGGCCGATCCGAACGTGATCGGGCGGCGCGTGCAGTTCGACGGATCGTTCCACACCATCACTGGTGTCATGCCTCGGGGCTTCGCTTTCCCGGTGAGGGACGAATACTGGACTCCGCTGCGAGACGCGGACCGTGAACGGGTGACTGTTTTCGCGCGACTCGCTCCCGGCGCCACGCTCGAACGCGCACAAGCCGAGGTGGAAGCGCTCGGCTTGCTGCCTTCTGGCGCAACCGATACGACACGGAGTGGACTGAAACCGCGCGTGGTCCCTTACATCAGAGGCATCAGTGGCGAAAGGGCTCCCTGGTTCGTGCGCATCGTGCCGCTGTTGTTTGCGCTGTTGCTGGTCCCGCCGTGCACGAATATCGCTGTCCTTGTTTATGCGCGAACCGTCGCACGGCAGGGCGAGTTCGCGGTCCGCACCGCGCTGGGAGCGAGCCGCAGCCGCATCGTCGCCCAGGTTTTCATCGAAGTCTTTGTGCTGGCGGCCGCCGCATCGGGCGTCGCTCTCGCGCTCGCCCCTCGGGTCACCGCGACGTTGAGTAACATGGTCATGTTTGGCAACCGAGGATTCTGGATGGACTTTGGTCTCTCCTACGGGACCATCCTATTCGCCACCTCCCTGGCGTTGCTCGCCGCGCTGATTGCGGGCGCGATTCCCGCTTTGCGCGCAACCCGAAGCTGGCAACTCGCCGGTGGACTCCACGCCTTGAATCGCGGCTCCGCCCCGCGGCTCGGGAAGATGTGGACTGCCGTGGTCGTGGCGCAAGTCGCCTTGTCGGTGGCGGTGGTGCCGACGTCCGCGGAGTTCGCTTGGGATGCGCTGCGTCCCGCCATCCTCGGACCGGGATTCGAAGCCAAAGAATTCTTCACAGCGCAACTGGCGATGGATGCGCGCGAGGCTCCGGAAGCTGCGGCTGCCCGCTTCACCGCCCTCCGCACCGAAATGGTCCGGCAACTGAAGGCCGAGCCCGGCATCGTTGGAGTGGCGATGTGCGAGTACGAGCCGTTCGCGGAGCGCGACGTGGTGGTCGAGGTCGATTCTGCACAGGACCGCAAATCCGTCGGCGTCAACCAGGTGGACAGCGCGTTCTTCGATGCTTTCGGCATCCCGCTGCTGGCCGGACGTGGATTCGAACCGGGTGATCCCGAGCGAAAGGCCATCGTTGTTAATCGGAGCTTCGTTAACCGTGTGCTGGCCGGCGGAAATCCTCTCGGCCGCACAATCCGTGTGGTCAACCGGAACGGCCCGGCGACCAGCTACGAGATCGTCGGCCTGGTGCGCGACCAGTTCTCCCAGTCCGACCAGGCGGTGATGTATCGCCCCCTGGCGCCGGCCGCCGCCGTTCCGGACCCCGGCGATGAACTCTCCGTGCGGCTGGCGATGCACACAGCCTCCCCTATCCCTCCGAACCTCGAGAAACGACTTCGCGAGATCGCTGCCTCGCTCGACCCCGCATTGCGCATCGACGATCTTCAGTCGATTGGCGAAATCTACTGGTTACTATCGCTGGGCGAGTATATCGGAGG
>Ga0137465_1000104_pt1 | contig 69133 bp, 46 predicted proteins | sample EasRivERMGT828_2_FD_104906 | JGI IMG/M metagenome (GOLD analysis project Ga0137465, IMG submission 104906) | Soil microbial communities from meander-bound floodplain in the East River, Colorado, USA - East River MetaG ERMGT828_2 | ecosystem: Environmental > Terrestrial > Soil > Floodplain ... | reverse complement strand
CGGCGCCAGACCCTGCGAAAGAGCGTCGTCAAATTGAAATCGAAAAAAGTTAGGACAGTCATGAAACACCGATTTTATCGGATTGAAATCGCTGTCGAACAAAACTTAACCGGACACTAGTGATCCTACTCCTAATCTTAATCCGCTACTCCAACGACAAGGGGGAGTAAGATTAAGAGTACGAGTAAGAGAAAGAATCGGAGTGGAAATCATTCCCACCTCCTTAACACCAGGGTTGCGTTGGCGCCTCCGAACCCAAACGAATTTGTCAGCGCGTATGTCAGTGACGCTGCGGCTGGCTCTCGCACCATGCGGAATTGGCAAATCGGGTCGAGGTTTCGAAGCGTTGCGGTGGGAGGCAGCCATTGCCCGCGCAACGCCATGAGGCACACGGCGGTTTCCACAGCGCCCGCTCCTCCCAGTAAATGGCCGATGCTGGCTTTGGTGGAACTGACCGCCACTTGCGGCGCCTTCTCACCAGCCCAACGATTGATAGCGGCCGCTTCCGCACGGTCGTTAAGCGGTGTGCCTGTGCCGTGAGCGTTGACGTACCCGATTTCCTGCGGCGGCACGGCGGCGCACGCGCACGCTGCTTGCATGGAACTGAGCGCGGCGTCACCGTCCGGATGAGGCTGGGTCAGATGATGGGCGTCGGTGGCAGCGCCATAACCTGCGATCTCTCCCAGGATTTGAGCGCCACGCTGCTGCGCATGGTCGAGTGTTTCCAGTGTCAGGATGGCGGCGCCTTCGCCCAAAGCCAACCCATCCCGTTGCGCATCGAACGGCCGGCACGCGCCGGGCGACAGCGCCTGCAACGAATCAAAGCCGGCAAAGACCAGTTGGCTCAATGCATCGTAACCGCCGGCCAAAACGCGCCGGGCATGACCATGGCGGAGCCAATGCCAGGCATGGCCAATCGCATTGGCGCCGGAAGCGCAGGCATTGCCCACGATCGTAATGGTTCCCTTGCAACCAAACGCCTTCATCAGAGTGAGCGCCTGGCTCTGCGCCTGATAGTGCACAACGCGTGTCGGCTGTTGCCGGTGACGATGGGGCTGTTGCATCGCCTGGCGAAAATAGGCCTCACCCATGCTCATGCCGCCGCTGGTCGTGCCCAGCACCATCGGCAAATCGTCGGAAGGCATCCAACCGGCCTGCCTCCAGGCCTGTTCCGCCGCCAGCAAAAGCAGCCTGGCAGCCCGATCCAGGCGACGCTCTTCCTGCTTGCTCAAGCGGGTGGGAGGTAATTGGGCAGGCAGGTCCACTTCGGCGGCGATTTTGACGCGCTGACGTGAAACGTCAAAGAGTGTGACTGGCCGAAAGGCGGTGCGTCCGAGACGAAAGCCTTCGGAATTGGACTTCCAATCAAGCCCCAGCGGCGTGACGATACCGGCGCCGGTGATCACCACGCGCGGCGAGGACGAATGACTTTTGGCTAAGGGAAACAGCACAATCGGCTCGACCGTCAAACATTAATTTCCTTTTCGAGCTTAAGGAACAGGCCCCATTCAAGTCGATCTGAATTTCCAGGTTGTCGTGAGGTAGCGCGCTGGCCTAACATGTTCCTTATGAGAAAAGGAATTGCCATGAGTAGTCGTTTAGCGTTAATCGGTTTTGGCCTGGCTCTGCTGGCAGGCACTGCGGTTGCCGGCGAGATGACCGCCTTCGAACTGATCAAAGAGGGCAACAAACACGTCGGGGAGGACGCCAAGGACAAAGTGGTCCAGATCCGCTCCGAGAAGTCCATTGGCGGACTGAACCCGAACATCTGGTATATCGTTTACTTCGATCCCGACGCCACGTTCCAGTCCACCGAAGTGAAGTTTGGCGCGGGCAAAAAGCTTTCGGTAAGGCGCCCAACGCGTCTGCTTGAGCCGATCACCGGCGCCCACAAACCCTTGCCCAGGGAAAAGCTGAAAGTTGATTCCGACAAGGCCATCGCTATCGCGACCAAAGAGCCGATTCTCGAAAAGCTCACCCTCAAAGCCGCAGAGCTGAAACTGGAACGGATGGGGTCTGATTCCGACCAACCGGTCTGGAAGATCAAACTCTGGGCTGCCAAACTCAAGAATCCGAATGACAGCGCGGACATCGGGCAGATCTTCGTTTCCGCCGAAGACGGCAAAGTGGTCAAAACCGATGTGCATCCGAACCGGATCGATTAATCCCTCTTTTTCGTGGACAGACCGCCGACATCCGCCCGCACTTGCGACGTGTTGATCATCGGTGGCGCCCTGGCCGGGGCAGGGGCAGCCATTCTGTTGCTGCGCGAGAACCCGAAGCTGCGCGTGCTTATCCTCGAGAAGTCCACCGCATTTACGCGGCGGGTCGGCGAGGCGACCGTGGAAGTGAGCACTTACTTTCTTGGCCGCGTCCTGGGGCTGACCCAATATTTGAACGAGGCGCATCTTGTTAAACAAGGCATGCGTTTCTGGTTTTACAACGAGCGCGCAAAGTCCCTTGAGGATTGCAGCGAGATTGGAGGCCGTTACCTGGCACGTGTGCCGGCTTTTCAAGTGGATCGTTCGACGTTGGACGAGGAGGTGCTCCGTCGCGCCTGCCTTCTCGGCGCCGAACTGTGGCGGCCTGCCAGCGCGCAAAAAGTGGATCTATTGCCCGGCGGCCAACAAACGGTGACCGTGCGCGAGGCAGAACAAACCCGGACCGTTTCGGCGCGCTGGGTGGTGGATGCTTCGGGAGTGGCGGCGATTCTATCACGGCAGGAGGGCTGGTGGCGCGCGAACACCGAACATCCCACCACCGCCGTGTGGTCCCGCTGGCACGGTGTCAAGGATTGGGATGGGTTCGAGCTCGCCCAAAAATATCCCCGCTTCGCCGCGGAATGCCACGGCATCCGCAACACCGCCACGAACCATCTGATGGGTGACGGCTGGTGGGCCTGGTTTATTCCCCTCAAGGGCGGCGATGTCAGCATCGGCGTGGTCTTCGATCAGCGACTGGTGGAGTGGCCGGAGAATGGTTCGCTTGGCCAGCGGTTGAAGGATTTTCTCAGCCAACATCCGGCCGGGCGCGAACTGATGGCGGAGGCGCAGTGGATCGAAGGCGACGTGCATTGGCGCAAAAACCTGCCTTACTACAGCACGACTTATGCGGGCGATGGATACGCCCTGGTTGGCGATGCGGGCGCGTTTCTCGATCCCTTTTACAGTCCGGGGATGGACTGGGTTTCGTTCACGGTTTCGGCGACGTCCGAATTGATCGGTGCCCAACAGCGGGGCGAGCCGCTGGCGCCGCTGCTGGCTCGTCACAACCGCGACTTCATCCGCAGCTACGAGCGATGGTTCCGCGCCGTTTACAAAGACAAGTACGAGTACCTGGGCGAGTACGATTTGATGCGCCTGGCGTTTCTCCTGGACCTGGGCCTGTACTATCTGGGTGTGGCCTCCCAACCTTTTAAGCGCGGCTCTCAGGCGCTGCGCGAGCCAGTCTTTTCCACCCCGCCTTCGGCGCCCATCTATCACATGATGCGCACCTATGACCGGCGATTCGCGGCCATGGCGCGCTCGCGTCGTGCGCGCGGCGTGTGGGGCTGTCATAACGATGGCCGGCGCCTTATGTTTGGTGGTTATACCTTCGAGGGAAGCAGCGCCAGAGCGATCATAAAGGCGTTGCTCGCCTGGGCGCGGCTCGAGATTAGTGAAGGCTGGCGAAGTCTGCTGGAGCCAAAAGCCGCGCCGAAGCCTGTGGCCGTTGGGAGCAGCGCGCCGGTCGCCGCCGGTTCCAAGTGATGGTGCTGGTGGCACGCAATTCGGTCGTCACGCGATTTTTCTACTCATCACCGCGCATCTGCTGAGTGCCGCTGGTTTTTGTGGCTAACCTGCATTTTTTCACCGCTACGACGTGCCACTGTTTTGAACGAGTGGTGGGGCGGGCCTCTGTTTGCGGGCGTCGTTGGAGCTCGTTGGAGCGACCTGGCAGGCACAGGATTGCGCGCGCCGCTCGACTTGAATACAGTTGTCGCCGTGAAGGCCCTCTTGATTCCAAGACTCGCAGTGGTCTTGATGTTTGGGCTGCAATCGCCCCTGGCCCGCGCATTGGAGCCTGTCCCGGACCGACTCGTTGTGCTCACATTTGACGACTCGGTGGCGTCGCAGCATTCCGTAGTGAGGCCCATCCTGAAACGGTATGGCTTCGGCGCCACGTTTTTCATCACGGAAGGATTTTCATTTCGCACCAACAAGCAGGATTACATGACGTGGGAACAGATCAAGGAACTGCACGAGGACGGATTCGAGGTTGGGAATCATACTCGCGATCACCTTGCGGTTTCCGATCGGACGCTCGGCCAGTTGCGCGAACAGCTCGAAGCCATCAACGCCCGCTGTGCGGAGCATGGCATTGCGCGGCCGGTCAGTTTCGGCTATCCGGGCAATGCCATCACATCCGCCGCGCTCCCGATTTTAGAAGGACTTGGCATTCGGTTCGCCCGTCGCGGTGGTGCGCCCGAACATCCTTACGAATGGGGACGTGGCTTTGCCTTCGAGCCAGGCGCGGACCACCCGCTCCTGATTCCTTCGGCGGGTGACGCTCGCCCGGACTGGACGCTCGACGATTTTCGGCAGGCTGCGGACCAGGCGCGCGCGGGGCGCATCGCGGTGCTGCAATTTCACGGCGTGCCGGACGGCGAGCATCCGTGGGTCCACACGCGGCCCGAGCGCTTCGAAGAGTTCATGCGTTATCTGCACACCAACGCGTTCAAGGCCATCGCGATGCGCGACCTGGCGCGATACGTCGATCCGGAGAAAGCGCCCGCTCATCCGCTGGCAATTATCGAAGAACGAAAAGCCGGCAGAAAGGAAGTGCTGGTGGAAGGAGAAATTGTGGACGATGCGACCGGCAAGCCACTCCCGGCGCGGCTCTACCTTCAAGGCGCCGGCGGCGCCTGGCACTTTCCCAAGACGGCATTCACACGCGGATCCGCCGTTCGCTACGAGCGACGAAGCGGATTCGACACCAATGCCATCGAGATGCACACCACCCTTTCGGCGCATCCGTTTCGCATCGAGCTTTTGCCGGGCCGATACACATTCACCGTCGAACGTGGAAAGGAGTTCTTTCCTGAGACGCGCGAAGTGGTGGTCGAGCGTGCGTTGCCCAAGCTCATTTTCAAATTGCGCCGCTGGGTGAACATGGCTGAACGCGGTTGGTTTTCCGGTGACACGCACAATCATCGCGCTCCCGCCGATCTGCCGAACGTGATGCTGGCCGAGGATGTGAACGTCGGCTTGCCCATGGTGGACTGGACGACCGCTTCGACCGTCGCGCCAAGCGCCAGTGGCCGCGGCTTCCAGGGAAATTTTGGCGATGGCCCCGCGCAAATCGACGCCACGCACGTCTGGCATCCGCGCAACACGGAGTATGAGATTTTTCGCACCGGCAACAGCAATCACACCCTGGGCGCGCTGCTCATCCTGAATCATCGCACGCGCTTCGACCAGCCGGTGTTCCCGCTTCGCGACATCGCCAGGAAAGCTCGGGCAGAAGGCGCGTTGCTTGACCTGGAAAAGCACAATTGGCCGTGGTCGCTCGCGCTGGTGCCGTTGCTGAAGGTGGACCTCTTCGAACTGGCCAACAATCATCACTGGAAAACGGGATATGGAATCAAGGGCTGGGCGGTGCCTGCTCCCCAGTGGATGGGGCTCTCCGGCACAGGCACGGACACCGAACGGGATTGGACGCTCTACGGCTTCCAGACCTATTACGCGCTGCTGAACTGCGGATTCGATTTGCGTCCGGCTGCAGGCTCGGCCAACGGCGTCCATCCCGTCCCGCTCGGTTTCAGCCGCGTTTATGTGCGTCTGGACGAGCCGTTCAGTTTCGACGCCTGGATGCGCGGGCTCGCCGCTGGCCGCAGCTTCGTGACCACGGGCCCCATGCTCCTCGCCAAAGTCGAAGGTCGATGGCCTGGCTCAACGTTTCAGGCGACGAACCAATCGAAGGAGTATTCGTTGGAGTGCGCCGTCTGGAGCGAACAGCCTCTCGAAAGCATTGAACTGGTGGTCAACAGCCAGGTGACGCAACGCTTCGACCCGCAGAACAAGAAAACTGCTGCCGGCTCATTTGAAAACGCGCTTACGACAACGTTCAACCCCAAGACAACCTCATGGTTGGCGTGGCGCTGCTTCGAAAAGCGGCCCGGAGATCGCTTCCGCTTTGCCCACACTGCGCCGTGGCACTTCGAAGTCCCCGGCCAATCGCTGCGCCCGCGACGCGCAGAGGCCGACTGGCTCGTCTCACGTGTGAAGGAAGAGATCGCCCGAAGCCAGGGCGTCGCTCCGGAAGGCTTGATCGACGACTATCGACACGCGCTGGAAGTCTACGAACAACGCGCCCGGACTGCTCAGTGACGATCCAGGAACATGCCCCATCCGGAATCCAAAAATCCTCTTCATCGAATTGCTGCGTCGTTGCAGGACATGCGCGAGCGGCATGAGGAACGGCATCGGCCCAGTGGATTCGGTTTCGTCTTCGCCGACCGCGTTGACTATCTCAACCGCGAACGTTGGGACACGCTCACTGCCGGGCGCAGTTTGCTCCTGTGCCGCGACGTCCTTCGCGTCATCGAACAGCACGGCCCGCGCAACATCCTGCCGCGCTACGCGATGATTTTTCGGGACGACAAGCCGGTAGCCGCCCTGGCAGCGCAAATTGTCTCCGTCACAGGAAATCATTTTCAGCCCGAACAGCCAGCCACGCGCGAGGCTCGCCGACGCAGCCTCCTTCAGCGGGCGCTGAGTCCCGCGGCCAAGGCGGTCGGGGCGAACCTGCGCGAGCGAATGCTGATCGCGGGCAACCTCCTGTCGTGGGGTTTTCATGGGATAGCGTTTGCCCCGGATGAAGATCCTGCCGCGCTATGGCCGGGCGTGGCCGAGGCCCTCTATCGCATCCGCCGCGCCGAACGCCTCACCGGCCAGACTAATCTTGTCCTCGTCAAAGATCTCACCGCGCAGCAAACCGGGCTGGAGGCGCTTCGCCGCTTCAGCTATCGCCCTCTCGAAACCGAGCCGAACATGGTGCTCGCCATCGACCCCGGCTGGCGTAGCTACGACGATTATCTGACCGCTCTGGATGCCAGGTATCGCCGCAACGCCCGCGATCAGGCGAAGAAACTCGCCGCCGCCGGCTGTTCCGTCGAAATGCTCACCGATCTTGAACCTCATGCCGTCCGGTTGCACGAACTCTATCTCGCCGTCCACGGCAACGCGGCTGTCCGACTGGTGACTCTCTCCGCCAATTACCTGCCGGCGTTGGCGCGCGCATTGAACAGTGCCTTTCGTTGCACCGTCGTGCGACGCGGTGAAGAAATCCTCGGCTTCGTGACCTGCCTCCGCGACGGCGACACCGCCATCGCTTACTACATCGGATTCGATCGCGTCGCGGCTGCCGACGGACTGCCGCTTTACCTGCGCCTGCTGCACGCGACCATCGGCGACGCCATCGCGTGGGGATGCCGCCGTCTCTCCTTGGGCCGGACCGCGCTGGAGCCCAAAGCGGCGCTCGGTGCGAAGCCGGAGCCCATGTCCGTGTGGCTGCGCCATCGCGTCCCGGCGCTGAACTGGATGATTCGCGGTGTGCTCGGCGCCGTGCCGCACAGCGAAGCTCCCGAGCGGAATCCATTCAAGTCCCTCAAACTTGTGGGTGAAAAGAGCGGATGAACTCGCACTGGCGATCAAAAAATCCAGCTTGCGCGGGGCGAATGCGATGCGGTCGGTTATCCAATCTATTTGTCACTCGTTAATCTCCAGAACCGTAGCAGCCGACGTGAGGAGGCTCCGACTTTGAGCCTCGTTACGTCGGCTCCTACCGGATGGGAGGACGCCGGATTTTCCCTGCGTCGGGATGCTTCGCCTGTGCATACAGCTTCCAGAACTTCGGCCAGAAATCCTCCTGCAACGGGTGCAGCGTGGGATAGCCAGGCACGACGGCGCCGCTGAATAGCCACGCGCGCGGGTCCTTCACCAGTTCGGCTTGCAGCGGATTTTCCAGAACGTAGTGACATGCGCGGGCGAAAGCATCGCGCCGACGCTCTTCCTCTTTGAGCACATGGTCGTGCGCCTGATGCTGGAATTTGTGCGGAGCGAGCTTCGGTTCGAGATAGGTCCGCAGGAATGCCATGCCATTGAGTTGGTCGGAATCCAAACGCAGTCCCATCCAAACCAAGTGAAGATGATCTGGCATGAGGCAATATATGGAGCAGGACAGTCCCTCGCGCGCGGCGGTGTGCAACATCAGTTCGCGAAACGCGCCGTGAAACAGCTCGTCCAGCCAGCCTTGTCGCCGGTGTGAGATAGGAAGTGTCCAATGCACCACAGCGTCGCCCTGGTAGTATTCATGCGGCAGACGTGGCAGATAAGATGCCCGACTGAAATTTTGTTCGATCACGGCGATGTGGAATCGTATGCGCCAAACCGCAAAGAATCCAGTGCCATTGATTTCGTAGCGGCCGACGTAAGGAGCTCATTCGTCACTTAACTTGGCGTGCGCCCAGACGTTAGAGGTTAAGGTCCCGAGGCTATGATCGTTTTCTTTACTGGAAGGAGCCTCCTTACGTCGGCTGCTACGAGATTCAAGGCGCTCTAATGTTGGCCGGCGAACCCACGATGTCCGGTGTCTTCCTGACAAAATACTCCAGCCATTCGAGCGTGAGCGCGTCGGCGATGCTGCGTTCGGACTGTTTGTATTCCGGGATGGTTTTGCCCCAGTAAAAGCCAATCCAGCCCACGGCCAGTGGTTTCGAGCCGTCGATGAATTGATCCAATTCCGCCACCGAACAAAATCCCCACGACGGCGCTCCACTCCTTTTTCCAGTAGGTGTCGAGGAGGCGATTGGAGGCGTCATGATCGTAGTTGAAGCCCCACGGCCTGAACGCCGCACCGGAATCGGAGAAGACAAAATGGCGTCCGTCCTCGCTGACGCGGATGAATTCAGGCCCGGGTTTCGCCGTCGAAGCCTCGGATTGCCCAAACGCCAATGCCGTCATCGTGAAAGAAACGTTGACGAGGATTTGCAGCCATGAAGAGATGCCTTTCATGATCGAGGATGGAACGCATGTTCGCGCCCTGTCGAGGGGAAACGGACTCAAGGTTCATGCGTGCGGGAGGCGTGCGGAATGAATACTGGCAGCAGAGTCTTCTCGTCCTTACGCCGGATTGTAACTATCGTTACCGGGAGGGCGAGGCTCCTGGCGAGCCTTGGCATTCAACGGAAAAATGGGCTCACGAGGACGTTCGCCCTCCCAGCAGGGCCCCCTTTGCGTAGAAACGGACGGGAGATTACGATTTTGGCGGGTACTTGCCCGCAATCGCCGCCATGAAATCGGTGAGGTCGAGCACGAGGCTGCGAACGTCCTGGATCTGGATGTCTTCATCCTTCATGAAGGCGCCGCTCATCCGCGCGCCGGCAGAGACGCCGCTGCGGTGGGCTGTGTAGGTGAAGACCGGGCGGCCACCATCGCTCAAGGTTCCTTCCACGCGCAGGATGGGCTGGCCGGCGCCGTAAAGGCCCGCGAAGTAACGGGCGGCGCCACCGCCTTTGCTGAAATCGGTGATCGTGTTTTCCAAGCGGAGCGTTTTGCTGCCCGCAGGAATGTCGCTTTCGCGGGTCACCACCTGGCGGAAAAGATTCTTCGCCTGGAGCGACCGGGCCAGTTCGGTGACGAGGCCCTCCATTGCCCTGTCATGCACCATTTTGTCTTCCGGTTTGTCCGGAAATTTGGCCGTGGAATGCGCAGGCGCAATGTAAAGGGTATCGTAACCCTTTAAGTCGAATCCATCAGCCACCCAGCACTTCTCCAAATGCGGGTTCTTGTAGACAGTGCCCCCTTCGGCAGTCGCGGGCCGTCCGATGTCGATGACGCGATTGTCATCGGCCCGGAATTTGCCCGCCGGTTGGGCAGCGGTCGTCGTCGTCGTGGTGGTGGCGCTTTTGTCACCGGTGGAAGCACAGCCAACCAGGTGCGCGGTAATGAGGCCGAGGACAAGGACGGAGCCGGAACGCAGGAGAGAGCATTTCGTTTGCATAAGGTGTAAAGGTGTTTGCCGCATCGGGCCTCTCATAGAAGCCGACAACGAACTGGCTCAAGCTAAAAGAGTGCCACGCCGGTTACCCGGTGCATCCCGAAGCTATTGGTAGCGGTTGTCGCGCCGCGCCAACCCCGACCGCCTTCAACGGCCGGAATCAAACCGACTCGGACGGGGCCAGAACACCTACGACGTTCGAGCCGCTCCTGCACAGCGGTTACCTGGCGCATTCACAAACCTGATTTTCGCGATTGCCAATCCGGCGACGAACGAGCAAAAAGAGAGTTACCACATCTATGAATGCTTCATCTCATCGTTTGAACCGTCGCGAATTCACCAAAGCCACTTTGCTCGCCGGCGCCGCTGTGGCGTCAGGCGCCGTGGCGGCTGTGGGCGAAGGCACCAAGCGCATCCGGACCGGTGTGATCGGTTGTGGAAGCGTGTCGGGTTCTTATCTGCCTGTGTTGGTCAAGTGTCCTTACGTCGAAGTCGTCAGCTTGTGCGACATTCGACCCGAGCGCGCACGCAAGCGGGCGGAGAAGTTCAACGTGGCGCATCATTATCCGCACATCGACGCGATGCTGGCGGATGAACCGTTCGATTTCCTCATCAACCTCACGGACATGCAGGAGCACGAACATCTGAACCGGCAGGCGCTGGAAGCTGGCAAGCATGTCTGGAGCGAAAAGCCAATCGCCAACTCGCTCGCCGCCGGACAGAAATTGCTGCGCATCGCCAAAGAAAAGAAACGCCGGCTGTGGGGCGCCCCAATCACGGTGCAAAGCCCGCAGTTCGCGTTTATGGCCCGCACGCTCGCGCAGGGCGCACTGGGACGCGTGGCTGCCGCCCACGCCAACTATGGACATGAAGGGCCGAACTGGTCTTCGTTCTTCTATGAGAAAGGCGGCGGCAGCATGCCGGACCTGGCGGTTTACAATATGACGACGCTCACCGGTTTGCTTGGGCCGGCGAAGCGCGTCTCCGCCATGCTGAGCATCGTCACACCGGAGCGCGACATCACTGAAAAGGGCAAGATCCGGGTTACGGAGGAGGACAATGCGATGGTGTTGCTCGATCACGGCAAGGGCGTGATCTCACACGTGCAATCGGGGTTCAATTACTTCAATCCTCATGGCCACGATGGCAGCGGTGAGCGAAAGCACACGGTGACGATCGTTGGCTCGAGCGGCTTCATGGGCTTGGTCGGCTACGATTGGGCGCCGCAGGGTGTGGATTTGGCTACCCACCAAAAGCGGAACATGGAACGGCACGCGACCGATGCCGAAGGTTACATCTGGCAGCAAGGCGCGGCCCTGGCTGCTGAATGCCTGGCCACCGAACGCGAGTTGCTCGCCACGCCGGAGCATGCTCTGCACGTGCTGGAAATCATCACCGCCGCCCGCGAGTCACAGGAAACCGGAAAGCGCATCGAACTGCGGTCCACGTTCAAGTGGCCGATTGTGAGTTGAGCCACTCTAAAGCGTTTTCAGAGATTCTGTGGCCGATGCGGAAGGGTAGGGCGGCGCTGCGGCGCGGCCAGGCGGCGCCGCAGCGCCGCCCTACCGAACAAACGCTTGCTCTAAAGCCTCGGCGCGTCAGGCTTGACCGGAGCTTGGAACGAGAGCACTCCTTTGGCCCTGGTCTTTCTTTTATAAACTTTGTCACCGCACGTGATATAAAGTTCGTCCAGGTTGGGCCCGCCAAAGGCCACATTGGCGAGCCAGGCACGCTGCGGTTTGGGGAGGATGCTGTTGACGCGACCGGCTTGATCGCAGATTTGCAATCCCATCTCGGTCGTGACGTAAAGGTTTCCTTTGGCATCGACGGTCATGCCGTCGGCGCCGCTTTGAGTGCTGCCGTCAACCAGATGCAGATGGAAATATTTCTGTTTGTGCGCCAGCGAACCGTCGGCCTGGATTTGAAATGAGTAAACGAATGGGCCGCTCGTGTCGGCGACGATGAGCAGACCCTGATCCGGTGTGAGGACGATGCCATTGGGACGGCTGATGCCTTCATCGGCCACGCGTGGCTTGCCGCCTTTGGGCAGGAACCAGACTTTCCGGTTGCCCGGGTCGGTGAAGTAAATGTCGCCCTTGTGTGTGACGGCGAGGTCATTCGAGGGCAGGTCGTCGGCAACAACTTCCATTTTGCCACTCTGGTCGTAGGCGACGATCTGCTTTTTGCTGTTGGCGCAGGCATACAACCTTCCGTCCGGCCCGAACATCAGGCCGTTTGCCCCGCCGGTGTCCTCAGCGAAGGCCGTGACTTTTCCGCCGAGGCTCACTTTGTGGATGCGATTGTTGGGGATGTCGGTGAAGAAGAGTTCCCCTTTGGCGTTGGCGGCGGGACCTTCAGTGAACTTGTGGCCTTCGCTGACCAGCCGCCACGGTTCATCCTTGAAAAGCAATTGTGTGAGTGGCTGAGCGGGAATGCGCCCGGTCGCGTCCGGCGTCGCGCTTCGGAAACCCGTGTCGATTTCCGCGGGCCAATCGCGCCAAAGCCAGCTCAGGGCCTCGGGAAAAATGGCGGTGGCGTGTTTGCTGTTGTGCCCGCCGTCGCCCCACGCATGCTTCACGTCGTATCCGGCGAATTGCAGCGCGGACAGCATGTCCTGATTAGCCATCCACCAGTTGCCGCCGTAGATGTTCAGGTCGGCGGACCCATCTTGCAGGAAAATGCGAATGGGCTTCGGCTCCGTCTTGCGAATGAGCGTGGGATAATCATTTCCGCCGCGCAGGCCCACGTAGGTGCCGATGGCGCTGAAGACCCGGCGGAAATAATCGGGCCGTTCCCACGCCGCGGTGAAGGCGCAGATGGCCCCGGAACTGTTCCCCGCGATGGCGCGGTCGTTTGGGTTCGTGGACAGATTCAGCCCGTGCCGTTTTGACAATTCTGGCAGCAATTCCTCCACCATGAAGCGCGCGTAGCTGTCACCGAGCCCGTCATATTCGTAGCTGCGATTGAAGCGGTGCAGCGCTGTATTGGTGTCGAGGGAGGGAACGCGCCCGTGCATAACAAACACACCGACGAGCGGCGGGATTTCCTTCTTGTGAATCAGATGGTCGAAAACGTTCGTCGCCTGATATTGAGGACCGTCCTGAAAAATCATGAGCGGAGATGGCTTGGAACTATCGTAGCCGTGCGGCTTGTAAACCCAATAATCGCGCGTTGTGCCGGGGAAGATTTTGCTCTTGTCGAAGACGCCTTTGATGACTTCGCCTTGGGGCACGCCCTCCTGGCGTTTCGAGTCCGGGCCAGGCGCATAGTCATCGGCGGCGTGGACAACGGTGCAGGCGAACAAAACCAAAAGGATGAAATGCCAGGAGCTTCGCATATGAATGCGGCGAATTATGGATTTCCGGGACAGGATTTCAACGAAATGTTGAGGTGGGAGAATTCATGGTTTGAATGACAGCAGCGCATCCAGCAATGAGTCCAATTGCTCCCGGCTGTGCTCGCTCGAAAGGGTAAACCGGAAATAGCCGCCGCGCGGTCCACCCGGATAGCTGATGAGAGAATGGAAAATTCCGTGAGCCAGGAAGTGACGTTTGAAGAAAGCGGCTTCGGTGACATTTCGGGGAATGAACGACACGATCGGGCTTGGAGTTTCCGTGACCGGGAATGCCTCGGCCCGGAGTTTTCCCTTCACATAATGGGTGTTTGTGGCCAATCGCTTGCGCAAGCCTTTGTCGTCTCTTACAAGCTTCAGCGCTTGAGACGCCGCGTATGCCAACGGCAGCGGCAAAGGTGTGTTGCCAACGAAAATGCGACTCCTGCAAAGAATCTTCTTGCGAAGCGCCTGGCTGCCCAGAATGGCGCCGCCATACACCCCGAAGGCTTTGCTGAGCGTGATCGTCTGAACGATCTGTTTCGTTGGCATATGCAGATGTTCGACCGTGCCTTTGCCTGTAGTTCCCAACGTGCCGGCGCCATGCGCATCGTCGACGACGATCAAGCCGTCCGCCGGCAACAGACGCAGATAGTCTTGAAGGGGAGCTATCTCGCCATCGCGCGAAAACATGCCGTCGGTCAGCAGCACCGGCTTCGGGCGCCGCCCGCAGCGTTTCAGGGCGCGCTCCGCGTCCTGGAAATCGCGATGTTTGAAGGTGAGGATTGGGCTTTGGAAATATTGAGCGGCGTCTTGCAAGGACGCATGAGCGTGCTCGTCCACCAACACATGAGAGAAAGATCCGGCGAGAGCTTGCGCCACGGCCAGATTCGTCATGTAGCCGTTGGAAAGCAATACCGCGCACTCGACATCGAAGAACTCGGCCAGGCGCTGCTCCAATTCCTGGTAAAGCCGGTGATTTCCTGTGGTGAGCCGTGAGGCTGCCACATTGAGGCCGAAGCGTTCCATGCCTTCCCGCATCGCTGCGATGATTTGGGGATGACTCGCCAGACGGAAATAATCGCAGCCGCCAAAGTAAGAATATTTCTTCCCGCGATACAGAACGTACGTGCGGTCAATTTGCTGAAGCGGAGGTGCCATCGGGGCGCGGACGTCTCGTCCGCCAGCTGCTTTCTTTTCGAAGGCGACGTTCATCGTTTGTAAATTCCCAATGGTCTTCTGCGGACGGTGGACGGGACGTCCGCGCTCCCGTGGTGAGTGTCGCTTGCTCACAAGACCTTCTGCCATGGCCTGCCCGCGCTCGCCCACAAAGCGTAAGCGCATTGCTCCATGAAATAAAAATCGCCTTTGCACCACGGCACATCGATAAACGCCAGGATCTGATCGGCGGGTAATTGCTCGACAAAGACAACTCCGGCAAAGAGCGAACGCGGAAAGTGCAGCGGATTGGTGTAATTCTCCCCGCCGATCATCCGGTCGCCAAAGGCCAGGTGCCAGCCGTTGCGTTCTTCACGGAACGCTTTCAGATGCCCGGCGCCGCAACCTGCGCTGAGTTTGCGCAACGCCTCGCCGATCTCCGGAACAAGATCGCAATAACGGGGCAGTTTGAAATTGTGAAGTTGCTTTGTGGCTGATCGTGTCTTCTGCAGGATTTTTGGATTCACGCGCTCCAGGTTGACGCGCAGTTCGAGTAATTGCCGCGCTCTGGCCTCAGCTTGTTTGGCCGCGGCATCATCGTCGTTTATCCGCGCCAGGCGGAACAATCCGAGCAAGCCGGCCAGATCGCCATTGAGCTTCTCCGCTTCGTCGTTGGGGTAGTCCTTTTTGTTGATGTCAAATGGGTAGTCGTCTTCGAGTAACAGTTTCATGCGAGCCTTGATCGCGTTCCAGTGTGACCTGGCCGCGACCGAATCGCCCGCGTAGTGGCAATAGCTCCAAAAGACGTAAACCCCATAGACGCTGTTAGCCCTGCCTCGGCCTGCCAGACGAAGAGCGGATGGAACCTGATACGATTCCCGCGCGTTGCCACTGCGGTGCTCAAAGCCGTCTAACGCGTAAGGCGGCGCCTGTTGCAATTGATCGGCCAATACCCGTTTGACCTTCTCCGCTGTCCCGTGGCTGAGAAAGGGCAAAGCGATGCCAAGAACATAAAACATCTCATTCGGATGATTGAAATACGACTCATAGCCGCTGATGCCGAGGGTGTGATGGAATGGCATCCAGGGATGGCCTGCCAGGAACTGGACGACGTGAGCTTCCAGTTTGCGGACGACGCGCTGGTTTTCTGGCTGGTCTGACGGCGACCGCAGCTCCGGTGTGAAATAAAAAAACTCACTGAAATCCATTTCAGTGAGTGTAACTGGGTTGGCAGTAAATTTTGTGGAACTGAGTCCGACGATATTCTGTCCGCAACTAAAGTCAAAACAAATCGTAAGGAGGAAAAGGACGCCAAAGACGCAAACTGCGAAACGCGGGATGCGGAACTTCACGGCCTTTCCTCCAGGCAAATGACCTGTGAGCCGGCATGGAAGAAAACCTGCTTACCCGCCACAGAAACAATCGCGCGCGCCGGGCCGTGCCATTCATTGACTATGCCGTAAGGTTGGCCGGCGGTTCTGGCCTTCTCATAGCCGCCCTGATTTTCCCAACCAAAGTTGCCGGCGCCATAGAAACCACCGTAGGTATCACGTTTGCCATAGAGGCTGGCCGTCAGGCGTGTTTGCAAATTCATCGAGCCGATGAAACCTTGGTGCGTGCAGAGCAACAGCTCCGGCGAGCAGGAAAGCGTTTGCGTCTCATCCCCAATGTAATTCATGGTCATCCAGGGCATGTCCTTGGCGCCGGGTGGGCGAGCGGGGTCCTTGGACTTGTAGCCATGCTCGATCAGTTCCACGCGGCCGGTCTTCGGTTCAAGCTTTCCAAAGCCGGTAAACGGTCGAACCTCTCCGCCGCCATCCCAAATCCCGTAGGCCGATCGGACTTGGGTAAACACCTGGCCCGTTTGGGGATTGCAGCAGGGCGGCGTGAGCGGATTGTGCAGTCCGCCCGTGTAAAGGATGGGCGCAATCCACGCCTCCTGGCCGTCGGACACGTCGAACGCGTAAAAGGTTTGTTCGGCGGGATTCGCTTTGAGGAACTCGACGATCGCAGCTTGCTCTTTCTCCACGTCCTGGCTTGTGCCCGGAATGTAACGGTTGTCTTTTCCCGTGAAGCCGGTCCGCTTGACCAGCATCTCCTGGTGCTGGCCGAGGACGGTGTGAAAATCTTTGACCGGATTGGTGGTGATGAAAACAAGCCCGCGGCAGATCACCGGAAAATAATCCCGGATGCTGAGCCCATGAAGCTTTCGCGATTTCCACAAGAGCGCGCCATCCCCAAGATTTAGACAATACAAATGCATGTCCTCCGAAGCGAACAAAACGCGCCGGCCATCTTCGCTGATCGAGGCGCTGGTCAGAATTCTATCGCCCGTCTGAAATTTCCAGGCCGCCTGGCCGGTGGCGGCGTCCAGGGCGTAGAAGATTCCGTCGCGTGCGCCGAACAGAACCAGTCCGTGATAAGCGAGGGGTGAAGTCCAAATCCCCTCGGCGGCTTCGAAGCGCCACTTCTCTTTGCCGTTGTTCGCATCCACGGCGTAGAGCCTCCGATCCATCGAACCGAAGAAGAGTGTTCCATCAAAGAACATCGGAGAGTGGCCGATAGCTCCTTGCGTTTTGAACGCCCATTTCTCCTGCCCAGTGCTTGTGTCCCAGGCATACATCCGGCCCGCGTAGGTTCCCATGAACGCCAGGCCCCCGCCTGCGATCACTTCAGCGCGTGGACCGGTAAGTTCTCGCCACAGTTCCTGCCGCCAAACCAGCTTCAGTGGACCGTTGGGAAACTTTGGATAAAAGCCGGAGCGCTGCAGATCACCGTGCAGCGTGGGCCAACTGGCGCCGTCATTACGGATAGGTCCCCCATAGGCGATGCCAGCCGTCCACATCCAACAGACCAGGCTTATGCAGCCGCAGAGAAGCGCCCTTTCGCGCGAGAGCGTCTTGGACAGCGGCAGTCCTCTGCCGCTTTGGAATGGTTGAATCCGAGTCGAAAGCGCCGGAGGACCGTCCCAGTCCAAAACCTGGCGGAGTGTCGAGAGGTTCCTGCGAAGGCGAGAGTCTTTCACGTGGGTCGCTGCCGCATTCGCTCCAGCACGTTGCGCGTGATCTGTTGGGCGCGGGAATCGGGTCCGCGTGGTGTCGTGTAGACCGAAGGCCGCACATAACCCGGCGGTTCGGCCAAGCCGTCGGCCCACCAACAACTCGAGGCGTTGAAGATAAAGTTGCCTTTGGGTCCCGGATAGATCGTCGCGGTGAAGACCCCTTCACCGCGCGGGCTCGTCGTTTGGCCGGTGGCGAGGACTTCCAGTCCCGCAATGGAGGCGGGATCGCCATGCCATTCCCAGCCGACCAGGCCCGGAATACCGTCGCCGCGCTTCATTCCAGTGCCGGCAAAGAGCCAATGATCCGGTTGGGCGCACACCCAATCGGCGCCACCGGTCACAGGCGGCGTGCTGCGCGCGCCGATGAGAAGGTTTTCGTTGGGGCTGGACCAGGGGAAGCGCGCCATCTCAGGGAAATCTTTTATTTCACGTTCATCGCGCGGACCGAATCGATCCACGCGAGCCATGATGCGATGGGGCGTCCGGCTGGAGCCTGCTCGGAGTTCGATTCGTCCGCAGCAGGTATTGCCGGACAAAAACGCCACATTGAGCCCGCCCGCGATCGCCTTCTGAAGGTTTTGGAAAATCTCCATCGAGTAATATTCGTCGTGTCCGACCGACAGGAAGCCCTTGGCGCGACCGAGGCCCTTGAAATCGGAATGAGTATCGATGTTCGAAACATAACTGACATCGTATCCTTGGGCTTCCATCCAGTAGGCGAGCGGGAATTCCCAGAGAAACCACTCGCCGGAGCCGGTCGAGAGAGGCGCGTCGAGGATCTGACAATATTTCCCGTAAGGCCGGTCGAAGCTGACGTCCACATCCGGTCCCCAGTACCAGACCTTTTTTCCGTCATCGTAAAGTGAGAACTGGCTGGGCCAGCGATTGTAGGCCTGCCAGGTGGTGTCCGAACATTGGAATATGAAATCCACAGGCCGATGGTCGCGCACGATAAAGATGACATAGCTTTGCCAGCCGTCGCGCTCGGCGGTGAGTTTGCCCAGGTACACGCCGCTCAGCCAATCGTCAGGAATCTTCAGAGTCACGCACGGTTCCCATCGGCATTCGCGAAGGCGGTTGCTGCCCAGGGGAGGATCGGGCTGCGTTGCGCCCATGAAGGGACCGAGCCGCCGCAGATGCCGCGCACCGTGGCCGCCATAATATCCCATGCGATAGATATCGAGCTTGAAGAGCGAGGCCGGATTGGTGCTGACGTGAAAGGCGATCTCTTCACCGGCAGAAACGCTGGTGCGGGAGCAATAGCCTTCTATCCACGGACAACGATACTTGGTGGCGGGATCAATCCCGGTCTTTTGGAGAAGCCAGTCACGCGTGCCGGGTTTCTCGTTTTCTTTCCGAATCGAATCCGATCGCCGGGGCGGTCGGTCGTTCTGTTCGTCTTGCTCTGGAAGGGAGGCGCATCCTGATAGCGCAGCGGCCGCCCCCATTCCGACCAGGCCCTTCAGCAATTCACGCCGCGTCATCGTCTCGTTCGCGGCTGGCGATTTGGAGGAAGGGCTGGAAGTGCGTTGGCGCGGTCTCATGTGGACGCGCGCCGATTGAAGCAGGTTTCCCTCATTGTGCAAATCCAAGATTCAACGCGGAATTCAGGCAGGGGTTTGTCCCGGAGGGACATCTGACAATAGCCCGGCGTTTCAACGCCGGGTTGAGCCGAGCATACGGACAAGTCCCAGAGGGACGGCAGAAATCCAACTCCTAAACCTGGTCTTCTTTCGTCCCTCCGGGACTCGGTGGTTTTTGAACCGCACCACCCGGCGTTGAAACGCCGGGCTATTGTCACTATATCCCTCCGGGACAAGGGACGGCCAATTCCCGAAGGCACTAGGGCCAGTGAAAATGCACGGCCCTCAATTGACGAACGTCAACTCGTTCGTTTCCAGGAGCACCTGCGCGAATTTCTCCCACGCCTCCATTTGCTTCGGAGCTACAGTGCCACTGAAATCCCTTTCCGCATTCCATTCGGTAACGTCGCCGGTCCCGGTTGTTCCAGCAAAACGAATCGTGGGCGCCCAGACAAACGGGCCCTGACCCACCACGACAAAATCGATGGTGTCACCGCGCCGCACCAGCACGCGCGGCAGCTTCGTGACGGTCGGCGTTTTCTGCGCGGCATAATTGCCGAGCAGGCCCGTGCCGCTGGAAATAATCCAACCGCGCGCGGTTTCGGCCGGCGATTTCGATTGGCTGCCGAACTGGCCGTCAATGGAGATGTATCCGTCCCGACGTGCCGTCCAGCGGCGCACGGCGCCATGTTGCACGCCATTGCCGGGGGTGCCGCCTGTAGCGGTCAGAGCCACTTTCCCGATGCGACCGCTGGCCTGACGATTGCCCAGCACCCAGGCGCTGCCATTGAAGGTGGTGAGTTGAACGAAGCTGTCCAGCCGGTTGGCGCGCGCATCAAATTCGCCGTAGCCATATTCCCACGCCTCCGCGCCGGGTTTGGCGGTCGTCACGCCATATTCCGTGACGATGTAATTGAGCGCCAGTTTGATTTCCGCGTCCGTCGGCGCTCGCTGATAAATGAGCTTGTAAAGGAGCTTGATCTTGTCCTCCGGCCTTGGCTGGGCTTTGAAGTCAGGACGCAGCGTCAGATTTCGCGCCTGTTCCACGACCAGCGGACTGTTCATCATGAAGAGCGCCTGCTGCGGGATGATGGTCTCGCCGCGCTTGCCGGTGGTCAGATCCGGATTCGCAAAATCGAACGCCTGAAACATGTTTGGCAAGCGGGTGCGATCGATGTAGGCATACACGGTCCGCCGTGTTGGATACGGCTCCAGGTCGAGTCGTTCTCCAACGCCTCCCATGGTCAGGTCCAGCCGGCCGCCAATATAAAGGATGGTGTCGCGCAAGGCTTCGAAGTCGAGACGACGCCGATTCATCTGCCAGTAAAGCCTGTTGCCCGGATCCATCTGCGCGTAACGGGGATTCTCTTCGCTGCTCTGCTGGTAGGTGGCCGAGGCCATGATCAGCCGGTGCATTTTTTTGATCGACCAGCCCTCTTCCCGGAACACCGCCGCGAGATAATCGAGCAGTTCGGGATGCGAAGGCGGTTCCGAGCGAACGCCAAAGTCATCCGGCGTCAAGACCAGTCCCTGTCCAAAGTGGTGCAGCCAGATGCGGTTTGCCATGACGCGGGCCGTGAGCGGATTGTCGATGCTGACGATGGCTTGAGCGAGTTCAAGCCGGCCACTGCCTTCCTGGAACGGCTTGCGCGCGCCACCCGCGATAATCTCAGGCGGTTGACGCGGCACCACCGGTCCTCGATTGCCGGGGTTACCCTTGATCATGACATACGAGTCTTTGGGCTTTTCCGCATCATGCATGACATGAGCCCGAGCCGGGGAACCCGCATGCAGCGCCTTCACATCGTTGAGCTCGCGCTGCAATCGGTTGTAGGTGTCACGTGCCCGGGCATTGCGGTTGATGAAATCACGCACGACACGGTCATCGATGTAGATGGGCGACTTCCGGGTGTAAAGCGCCTGGCGAATTTCATCCAGTCCCTTGTCCGCCAGCGCCGGCGGTTCGGCAGGCGAAGGCGAACTCTTCGCGCGTGCTTCGAAGGTCGCGAGCATGCCTTCCCACGTCTTGCTCACGTTAAGAAACAGGGCCTCATAACGCGCCGCCACCTGCTTCAGATCGGCGGGCGGACTGACGAACAGTTTCGCGACGTGCGGGTTGATGGGCCTGGCTTTATCCGCATTCGCGTAAAACGTTGTTGAAAGCTCACGGGACCTGGCCGCGAATTCCTTTTCCGAGAGAGCACCGAAGGCAAACCAGGGCGTCCAGATGGCATGATGCTTGCCGGCTCGTGCCTTCAGGTACTCGTTCCACGCATTGGCGATTTGCGGTTGCAGGCCGCGACGCTGAATGAAGGTGTTTCGCGGCAGACCGTTGGTGAGTTTCTTGTGCTCGTGAAGCGCCATTAAATAGTCGGCAATCTTTCCGCGCCACTCAGCGGCCAGCTCATTCTCGACTTTCTGGCGAAACGCGTCCAGCGCGGCTTCCTTGGCTGCCAGCAATTTTTGAAATTCGCGGTAGGCCGTTGTGTTCTTCGGCTCCTCCAGCACGGGGCCTTCCTGTGGCTCCGTGCAACTGCTGAACACACCGTGCAGCGAGTAATAGTCCCGGGTCGGGATCGGATCGAACTTGTGGTCGTGACAGCGCGCGCAGGCGAGCGTCAGGGCCATCGTGCTTTTGCCGATCAAGTCGATGCGATCGTCGATCACATCGTTGGCGTTGTTTCCCAGCCGATTGCCCAGCGTCAGATATCCCAGCGCGGCCAGGTCGCGTTTATCCGCCAGGTCGAGTTTGTCGGCGGCGATTTGCCGCAGGATGAATTGATCGTAAGGCATGTCCTCGTTGAAGGCGCGCAGCACCCAATCGCGATAGGTCCACGACCAGAGATAACGGTTATCGCGGCCCTGGTTCTGAGGGCCGCGCGTATCGCCGTATTTTGCGAGGTCCAGCCAGTAACGGCCCCAGCGCTCCCCGTATCGGGGGGATTTGAGCAAGCGGTCGATCACGTTCGGCCAGGCGTTGGCTGAATCATCCGCCAAAAAATCGCTCACTTCCTTTTCCGTGGGCGGCAAACCGTGCAGGTCAAAGGTGGCGCGCCGCAGCAGCGTAACCTTATCGGCCTTTGCCGATGGGTTGAGGTTCCTGGATTGCAGGCCGGCCAGAATGAATTTATCGATCACGTTTTGGGCCCATCGTTGAGGGTCACCGATGTCAGGCAAGGAAGGTTTGACGATGGGTTTGTATGCCCAATGCTTCCTGGCTTTCTCCTGCTCCGCCGCGTAGGTGGCCGTGGCGCTGGCCCCTTCGGTCCGCGGATCCGGAGCGCCCATGCGAACCCACTGTTCCAGATCCGCGATGAGGTTGTCGGGAAGCTTTTTGTCGCTGGGCGGCATCTGCAAGTCCTTGTCCTGATATCGCACCGCCGTGAGCAGCAGGCTCTTCGCAAGATCGCCCGGCACGACCGCCGGTCCGGTGTTGCCCCCTTTGAGAACGCCCGCTCGCGTATCAAGCAACAACCCGCCTTTAATCTTCTCGGCGCCTTGGCTGTGACATTTGTAGCAATTTTCCACGAGCACGGGGCGGATCTTCCGCTCGAAAAACTCCAGTTCGCCCGGCCTCAGGCTCGAGTCAGGCGCCGCAGCGACGACATTCCCGACCATCAGCGCCAGAATGGCCAGCCAGCAACCGAGTCGTGAGGATGCGCGCAAAGGCAGGGCAGGCGTCCGGCCTGCCTCGGCACAACCAAGGGCTACGCAATGTGGGGATTGGCCTGCGGTCTGGAGGGCAAGGGGGTTGCCTGCTCTGCCTAGTGTTACCTCGAGAAACGTTGGAAGGCTGCTCATGACACTCAGGCGATGATTTTCCTGACGACGTTCCCGTAAACATCCGTGAGGCGGAAGTCGCGCCCGTTGTAGCGATAGGTCAGCTTTTCGTGATCGAAGCCGAGCAGATTCAAAATCGTCGCGTGCAAATCATGGATGTGCACTTTGTTCTCGACCGCGCGATAACCCAGTTCATCGGTCGCGCCATAAGCCTGCCCGCCCTTGACCCCGCCGCCAGCCATCCAAAGGCTGAAGGCGCGGCCATTGTGATTCCGGCCCGGTGTGCCGCCTGCCATGTTCCCATCCGCGGAGGGGGAGCGGCCAAATTCTCCGCCCCAAATCACCAGGGTGTCTTTCAACATGCCTTTTTGCTTCAGGTCCGTCAGCAGCGCGGCAATGGGCTTGTCGCATTCGCCTGCTTTGTTGCGGAGCGCGTTTTCGAGATTGTTATGGTGGTCCCAGCCGCCGTGCCATGCCTGCACGAAGCGCACGCCTTTCTCCAGCAAGCGGCGGGCGATCAGCATCTGCCGGCCTTGAGGTGTGTTGTCGCCGTAGAGGTCGCGGATTTCTTTCGGCTCCTTGGCGATGTCGAACGCATCGGTGGCTTCCATCTGCATCTGATAGGCCAGTTCATAAGCCTGCAGACGCGCTTCCAGTTGGCCGTCCTTCTTCAAATTCTGAGCATGCACCTCGTTGAGCTGATGCAGCAGATCGAGTTGCTTTCGCTGTTCGGGCAGGGAGACGTATTTGTTTTTGATGTTCTCAATGAGCCTCTCGATGGCCGTGTTCTGAGTATTCACGGCTGTGCCTTGGTAGGCTCCCGGCAGAAACGCGCAGCGCAGGTTTTCCGAAGCCACACCTCCTGGCCCCAACGCGATGAAACCGGGAAGATTCTGATTCTCGGTCCCGAGACCGTACGTAATCCACGAGCCGACACTCGGTTTCACGAGTCGAAGGGAACCGGTGTTCATCATGACCGTCGCGGCGCCATGATCGGGAATATCGGTCCACATGGAGCGGATAACCGCGATCTCGTCGATGTGCTGACTGAGCAGCGGAAATACCTCGCTCACCTCCACGCCGCTCTTGCCTTTCTTGCTGAACTTGAATGGCGAGGCGAACGCCGTTCCGCCCATGTCGCCCGGCATGGCCTTGTCGTGGTACTTGTCCAGTTCGGGCTTGGGATCCCACGTATCCAGGTGCGAAGGCGCGCCCGACGCGAAGATGTGCAGAATACGTTTGGCCTTGGGCGTGAAGTGAGGCTGTCTGGGAGCCAACGGCGAGAATATATCATCCGCCGCCGCAGCGTCTGGAGCTGGCAACACGCCCATTCCCACCAGGCTGGTGAGACTCAGGGCGCCGAAACCCAAACCCAGGCGGTTGATGAATTGTCGGCGCGTCACCAGCAGGTCCTCGGGCCGAAGCTGGCAATCCTGGCAGGTTCTCTCGATCATAAACTCGGAGTGTTAAGTGACCTTTTCGCAGTTGCAGCGCCGGCCACTGGCGGGCGCGAGCCATCACATGCGTTCGCATAGCAATAGCAATTATGGACCCGTTGCGCAACGCTTAAATCGTTGCCGTTCGTTGTCGTGAGCCGGGTTCGAGCCAGTTGCCGGCCATCATGAATGCAGGCGCTTTCGACTTCATAAAGAAACGGCCTCCATTAACAACGGCGTGTCGATTGAAACTCCATAATAAGAAGAATCGCTCTCGCAAGCAGACATTTTCCACGCGAGGAGCGGTTAACGAATCGGGCACCAGCCGCCATGATTCAATCGGTTAGGGTGTTCATGCCTCAACACAGCCAACGGCCAGGGCTGCCGCCCATGACGCGTCGTCCGTGTATCGACGCGCCCTGATTCTCATGGCATAAAGGCGTGGCTCGTGTATCCTCCACTGAGGAAACACGAGCATGAACCGGTTCAACCAAAAGCTGGACGAGCATCAACTCTCCCTGTGCCGGGGGTCGTTGCAAATTCTCCAGCTTAACGTTGGCCGCAAATGCAACCAGGCCTGCCGCCACTGTCATGTGGATGCCGCGCCCTGGCGCACGGAGATGGTCGATGCGGAAACGGCCCATCGCATCGGCGCATGGATCCAGCAGCATCACCCCCCTATTGTGGACATCACAGGGGGCGCTCCCGAAATCAGCGAATTCTTTCGTTACTTCGTGGAGACGGCACACGCAGCCGGTTCGCATGTCATCGACCGCAACAACCTCACGATCATAGAGGAACCGGGCTACGAGTATTTGCCGCAATATCTGGCCGAACATCAGGTGGAAGTGATCGCCTCGCTGCCCTGCTATTCGGCTGAGAACGTCAACAAACAGCGTGGCAATGGCGTATTTCAAAAAAGCATCGGTGCCTTGCACAAGCTCAATGCGGTTGGTTACGGCACCACCCTGCCATTGAACCTGGTCTATAATCCCCTCGGTGCAACGCTTCCGCCGCCTCAGGCCGAATTGGAGGCGGACTACAAAGAGGCCCTGCGGCGCGATTTCGGGATCATCTTTCACAAGCTTTATACCCTGACCAACCAGCCTATCGCCCGCTTCGCTGAAGATTTGCGACGCCAGGGCAAGTGGGACGAATATCTCGATCTGCTGGCCAACAGTTTTAATCCCGCCACCGTCGATGGCCTCATGTGCCGCACCACCTTGAGCGTCGATTACCTGGGCAAGCTCTACGATTGTGACTTCAACCAGATGCTCGGGATGGATCTTAAAAATGGCCGAACCCTCTACCTGTGGGATGTCACGCCGGACTATTTCGACCAGCGCGACATCCAAACGGGCAGCCATTGCCTCGCCTGCACCGCCGGATGCGGGAGCAGTTGCACGGGCGCGCTGCAATCTTAAGCGTCGGCTCGGCCAGTCTTCGTTCGCCGTTGCGCCTGCTTCGACTTACCGTCCAAGTGTGACCTTCGAATACGTCACGGGTTTAAGCTGCAAATAGACCAGAAGCTCACGGTCCGGATAAAGATTCGTCCCCTGCCGCAGCGTCAGCACGTAAGCATTGCCCGTTCGGTCGAGCGAGGCGCGCTCGACGACGACGTTGGTCCCCGAAATCATCCCATTGGATTGGCCGTGAAAGCATCTCCGCTGTTGCCTTGCCACAAACGCGGAATTTTGGTATTAGCAAACCCATGCTACGCGGCGTTCACTTTCTGGCTCTTTTACTGTGTGCTCTGCTCCCAGCCGGCTCCGCGGCGGGGGCGACTAATCTGGTCACCGGTACGGTGGCCACCAACACGACGTTGTCCGGAACGAACCTGCTGCAAGGCACTGTGGTGGTGACGAACGGTGTGGTGCTGACTATCGAACCGGGGACCAGGATGCTGATGAACACCAACGCCACGCTATTGGTATACGGACAACTGCTCGCCAATGGGGCCAGCAATCAGCCCATCACCTTCACGCGCAGCACCACCGCAGCGCGATGGAAACAGATCCTGCTCGACCGCGCGCAACCCAGCCGGCTGAGTCACTGCGTGTTCGAGTACGCCAATAGCGCCGGCGACCACAAGGATTATTACTTCACCAATTGCAACCCGCCGCTTTATGGTCCGAGGACAAACTATCACGAGGCCGTGGTTGCGTTGGCCTCCCACCTCGATCTTGAGGGATGTGTGTTTCAAAACCTGCCCGGCGCGGGTGGGGAGGGCGATGCCATCGCGATCATTTCGGACCACCCCGACCCGTTGGATACGAACAGTTGGAACAGCGCCTCAGCTACGGTGCGCCGCTGTCGGTTCCTCGACATTGGCCAGGGGGTGCACACCCGATACGCCTATGTGCTGGTGGAGGCTTGCTATTTCACGAGCCACAACGGGGATAACGACGACATAGATTTGTACGGCGAAAGCATGCCGCCGCCGCTTGTCTTGAACAATGTATTCTTGAACCCAAGCGCCGATGACATGATCAACCCCACAAGGTGCTCGGCGATCATCATGGGCAATCTTATCATGGGAGGCCCCGATCATTGCGTCGTGCTGCGAGACGTTTGCAAACCGATCATGATGAACAATGTGATCTATTCGTGCGGTAACGGCGGTATTTCGGTTCAGAACGGATGTGATGCGTTACTGGTTAATAACACGCTGGTGAACTGCAATAACGCCATCAAACTCTTCGATCACCAGGCCAGGGTCAATGACAACGAGTATTGCCTGGCGGCGGCCAGCGGCAGGGCCACCTTGCTCAACAACGTCATCTGGAACAGCAACCCGGCCTTCGATTTGTCGGGCTTCGCGTGGGGGAATTTGTATGTCAACGTCGCTTACTCCGACATTCAAGGCGGCACCAACAACTCGGTGAGACAAGCCAACTCCACGCTCATTAGCGGTCCCGGAAATCTGGACGCCAATCCGTTGTTCGCCGGCGTGGCTGCGACCAACTTTCACATTCTTGCCGGCTCCCCCTGCATCGACGCGGGCACAAACGTGCTCGACATCATGACCGCCAGTTGGAGCGCCCGTGTCACAAACGACTTCGATGGCATTCCGCGTCCACTCGACGGCAATGGCGACGGCTCGGCGAGCTTTGACATCGGCGCGTTCGAATACCTCCTCCCGACCGCTGATTCCAACGGCGACGGCATTCCGGACGGATGGACGTGGCAGTATCGCCTGAACCCAACCGATCCAGGCGTTGCCGCCGGCAACCCCGACAACGATCCGCACACGACTTTGCAGGAATGGGTGGCCGACACCAACCCCACCAATGCGCTCTCCTATTTCCGGATCGCGGGCATCTCGAACGGACCGCCCGTGGCCGTGCATTTCCTCAGTTCCTCAAACAGGCAATACACGCTTTCCTGCGCCACGAACCTTGCCGGAAACGGGCCGGACATTATTTGGAGCAATGTGTCGGGGCAAGTGAACGTTCCGGGAACTGGCGCCACGCGCGCGCTGACGGATACGAACGCTCCGAACCGACAAAAGTTCTATCGAGTCGGTGTCCGTGTGCCGTAAAGAACCGGACGCCAAAGCACTTGTCTCACCTTGACCGCAACGTTCCCGATGGACTAAAACGCGGTGCGCATCGACGACAAACGAAATCAGTCAACACGCGTATGAAAACACTTAGCGGGAACCCGGTCTTCCTGGCCGTTCTGGCAATCACTTTCTCGTTTCTCACCACCCCGGTTCGTGGCGACGATTGGCCACAATGGCGCGGGCCGAAGCGCGATGGCATTTCGCAGGAAACCAGTCTGCTCAAAGAGTGGCCCACCAACGGGCCCAAGCTCCTCTGGCAACTCAAGGACATCGGGGCCGGCTATTCGACACCCGCCGTCGTTGGTGAGCGCCTTTACATCATGAGCAGCAAGGGTCTGGAGGATGAGTTCGTGCAGGCCTTTGCGGTCCAGGATGGCAAACCGGTTTGGTCCACCCGCGTCGGCAAGGTCGGCCCCAACGAAGGACCTCAGTATCCCGCAGCCCGCGCGACTCCGACCGTTGATGGCGACGTTCTGTATGCCCTCGGCTCTGATGGGGACCTGGCGTGCGTCGAGATCGAGACAGGAAAAATCCGCTGGCAAAAGAATCTGCGCACGGAGTTCAATGGCAAACCGGGCAACTGGGCCTACGCCGAATCGCCATTGGTTGACGGCGATGCACTGGTGTGCACGCCGGGCGGGGTTGAAGCCACACTGGCGGCACTGAACAAGAAGACGGGCGCGGTGATGTGGAAAGCGGCTGTGTATGGCGGCGATGCGGCGGCCTATTCTTCGATCGTCATTCTGGAAACGAGCGGTTCCAGGCAATACGTTCAGTTCGTGCAAAAGGGGCTTGTGGGTGTGGATGCCAGGAACGGCAAGCTCCTTTGGCGTTATGACAAGACCGCTCAGGGCAGCCCGGCAAACATTCCGACGCCCGTCGTCCATAACGGTTATGTTTACAGCGCGACCGGGCGCGGCGGCGGCGGACTTATCAAGCTCAACGTCAGCGACGGGTCAGTCCAGGTGGAACAAGTGTATTTCTCACCGAAATTACCGACCAGCATCGGCGGAGCGGTGAAGATCGGCGATCACTTATACGGCACGACCGGGCAGGGATTGCTGTGCGCCGAGTTTACGACGGGCGATGTGAAGTGGCAGGAACGCAGCGTGGGCGCGGCTTCTCTTTGTTATGCTGAGGGGCGGCTGTATCTCCACGGCGAGAATGGCGAGCTGGCGCTCGTGGAAGTCACTCCGCAAGCATATCGCGAGAAGGGCCGCTTCACGCCGCCCGACCAGCCCGATCGCGGCCGATCAAAAGCGTGGGCGTATCCGGTCGTTGCCAACGGCCAACTCTACATCCGCGACATGGGCGCGTTGTGGTGTTATGACGTCAAGCCGGCCAAATAACGGCAATCGGTTGCCCAGATGACGATCCGGGATCTCATAAAGTGGCTTAGCGACTACCCCTGGCTCCTGCTCATCGTGTTCACCGCGTTGCCAGTGCTGGCGTGGCTGCTGCGTCTGGGCCACGGGCCGGGCAACGGCGCCCGCGCGCCGTGGAAGTATGCCTACTCCCTTCTGGTGTATCTGGCCTGTATGCCAGGGATGTGTTCCGCTGTGCTGACCGCTTACGCGCTGTTCTTCCGCAACGAGAATCTGCTCGACGCCAACCTGCTGGTTTATGTTCTGCCCATCGTGTCGATGACGGTCACGCTCATCTTCGTCCACAAGAATGTGGGCTTTGACGCCGTGCCGGGCTTCGATCGGCTTTCGGGCTTGATGGTCATGATGGCGTGCAGCTTTGCATTGGCGCTGGCCATTCACAAAACACGGATCTTCGTCGGCTTCTTTGGTTCGATTGAACGGCTGTTCCTGCTCGCCGCCGGGATTTTTGCGCTGCTGAAATGGGGCGCCTACATGCTCTTTCGCCGCACGGACGAGCCGGTGAAGGACGCTCCGCGATTTCCGTCGAAGTGACCGCGGAAAGAACGAGTCCAGCGTTAGTAAATCTCAAGACCTGCCAGCCGCACCTGCGTCGAGCCGGGAAAAACATCCTTCAACCGCTCACAAAGTTTGAAGCTCCGGTTTTGGTCAAGCAGGAGCTTCGTGCGATCTCACCACCGTCATGGCCTTGCGCTCACGATCTGCAGCGTAAGCCAAACACGCGCGGATGTCTTCCTCAGTCAGTTCAGGATAATCTTCGAGAATCTCCTGATGACTCATCCCCGCCGCGAGCCAGCCCAGAATATCGCTCACCGTGATCCGCATGCCGCGAACGCACGGTTTGCCCCCGCGTTTGCCCGGCTCAATCGTGATGATGTGCTGGTAGTTCATGCGGTTCAAACTTAGCCTCAAGACTTTCCTCTGCCAACGGATTTCGCGGCGTGAGATCGAAACTCTCGTGCACGCGCACTGGCGGCTCACGAAAAGCTCACCTTCGTAGGTTTCTTTGGTTCGGTCGAGCGATTGCTCCTGCTCGCCGCCGGGATTTTTGCGCTGCTGAAATGGGGCGCCCACATGCTTTTTCGCCGAATAGACGAGCCGGTGGAAGAGCGCCCGCGATTCCCTTCGCAGTAAACGGAAGCTTCCTGTCCGTTTTGGCCCCATCATGCCAGGCGGAATGCGAAAACTATTGGCCAAGCGCACGGTCAAAGCATTAGCCTGTTTGGAGGAAACCAGATTATGCGAAGCTCAATATGCGATTTGGTCTGCGGCTGAGCTGTGTTCTCGTTGGAGTGATGGCCACGTCCGCTGGCCGCAGTGCCGATCTGTCGGACACTCACGGAGTGCGGTCGGCGCCACTGAAACTCCCGGGCGGCGGCAAGGTGGGTTTTACTCTTCTGCCATCGGAGCAGACGCATCTCACTTTTACAAACACGCTGGACCCACAGGCCAGCGCGGAGAATCGTGTGCTGAACAACGGTTCGGGCGTGGCGGCGGGTGACTTCAACAATGATGGATGGGTGGATCTGTTCTTCGCCAGCCTCAACGCTCGCAATCGCCTCTTCCAAAACCTGGGCGACTGGACCTTTGCCGACGTGACCCAACAAGCCGGCCTGAAATTCAAGCCCCTGTTCTATCGCTCGGCTGTCTTTGCCGATCTTGATGGCGATGGCTGGCTGGACCTGTTGGTGGGCACCGCGTCCGAGGGCGTGCAATGCTTTCTCAACGATCGACGCGGCCACTTCACCGATGTCACGGCAACCGCCGGAACCACCACGCGCTTTGCAAACGAAACGCTCGCGCTGGCCGACATCGACGGCAACGGCACGCTCGATCTGTACGCGGCCAACAATCGCACGGAAGACATACGCGATTGGCCGCGCATCCCTGTTGTCTTTGTGAACAAGAAGCCTACCGTGCCGCCGCAGTTGCGCGATCGGCTCAGCTTCGAGAGCGGCCAGCTTCAGGAATTTGGCGAGCCTGACTTCCTTTATCTGAACGATGGCCGCGCACATTTTAGCGCCGTCTCGTGGACCAACGGCGCTTTCCTCGACGAAGCGGGCAAACCACTGAGCGTCCCGCCGTTGGACTGGAGCCTGTGCGCCGCCTTTCGCGACCTTAACAACGATGGCGCACCTGACCTCTATGTTTGCAGCGATTATTGGACACCGGACCGTTTCTGGATCAACGATGGCAAAGGCCGTTTCCGCGCCATCGAGACTCTGGCTCTGCGCAAAATCCCGGCCAGTTCGATGGGCGCCGATTTCGCCGACATCAATCGCGATGGCCATCTCGACATCTTCGCCGTCGATATGCTCAGTCGCAGTCCTGAGCTGCGAAAACGGCAGATGGTGGCCAAGCGCCCCATCCCACCGCGAATCGGCGACGCCCTGTCTCGCGTGCAGACCCCGCAGAACACGCTTCTGTTGAATCGCGGTGATGGCACGTTCGCGGAGATTGCCTGCTTTGCCGGCGTGGAAGCTTCGGACTGGTCGTGGTCGCCGGTCTTTCTAGACGTGGACCTCGATGGCTACGACGATCTCCTGATCACCGCCGGGCACATCCGCGACATCCAGGACCTCGATGCGAACGATAAGATTCGCACCCTCCAGGACGCCTGGCGCCGCACGCCGATGGCCGCGACCAATTTGCAACGCGCGTTCGCTGAGGCCAAACGCGAGCACGCGCAGCTTTACCCGCCACTCGACATGCCCGTCGTGGCCTTTCGCAATCTGGGCAATCTCCACTTCGAGGAAGTGACTTCCGCGTGGGGGTTGGATGTGCGCGGAGTCAACCATGGTGTTGCGCTCGCCGACCTCGACAACGACGGCGATCTGGACGTAATAGTCAATCGCCTGGGCGCGGCCGCTGCGATTTTCCGCAACGAAACGACGGCAGCGCGGATTGCGGTGCGCCTGCGAGGGAAGGCGCCCAACACGCAGGCCATCGGCGCGCGCATCGCATTAAGCGGCGCGCCCGTGATGAACCAGAAGCACGAGGTCAGCTCCGGTGGCGCTTACATGTCCGGACATGACACCTTGCGCGTCTTTGCGCCGGGCCGTCCTTCCTCCCAACGCAGCCAACGTGAGGAGGGTCCGTTTCCAGAATCTGAACGCGGGCAGAGCCTTCTCACATCGGCGTCGGCAAACGAGGGATTGAAGCTGCGCGTCACCTGGCGCGATGGCAGCGTCACCGATGTTACGAATGTCACGGCGAACCGCCTTTACGAAATCGACGAAGCCACCTCCTCACGCCTCATGCCTCACGTTGCGCGCGCGGGTGGCATGACGAACTCGCCGCCGATGTTCGAAGAGGTCTCGTCGTTGTTGAATCACACCCATCACGAAGAGGCGTTTGACGATTTCGCGCGGCAGCCGTTGCTTCCTCGGAAGCTCAGCCAAAATGGCCCGGGCGTCGCCTGGTTCGATGTGGACGGAGATGGCTGGGACGATCTGATCATCGGTTCAGGCAAAGGGGGCACGCCGGCCGTCTTTCGCAACCACGAAGGGAAAAGCTTTGTTCGCGACACGAACAGGCTGTTCGCCGTCGCGGTCACCCGCGATCAAACGACCGTGCTGGGGTGGCGTCGTGCGCGTGGCCAATCTTCGCTGCTGGTCGGCACAGCGAGTTATGAAGATGGGGACGCGACGAAAGCCTGCGTGCAAGTCTATGATCTTGGTCAAAACAGAATTGAGTCTCCTTTCCCTGGGCACGACGCCAGCATCGGGCCGCTGGCCCTGGCCGATTTGGAGGGCGACGGCGATCTTGATTTGTTTGTCGGCGGGCAAGTCATCCCCGGCAGATATCCGGCGCCCGCCACGTCGTTGTTGTTTCGGCAGAACGATGGCCAATGGTCTCTGGATGTTCAGAATGCGCAGGCTCTCACGAATGTCGGCCTGGTCAACGGCGCCGTCTGGAGTGACCTCGATGGCGATGGTTTTCCTGAGCTCGTCCTGGCGTGCGAATGGAATTCGCTGCGCCTCTTTCACAATCGTGCCGGCAAACTGGCCGACGTTACCCGTGAATGGGGCCTGGCGGAGTTTACCGGTCTGTGGCTCGGTGTGACAACGGGCGACTTCGATGGCGATGGCCAACTCGACCTCGTCGCTGGCAATTGGGGCCTGAACAGCGTCTGGCGCGCTTCGCCTCAGCAGCCGTTGTCGCTCTTCTACGGGGACGTGGGTGGCCGGGGCACTCTGGACATCATCGAAGCGGAGTTCGACCCAATTCGTGGCCGGCTCGCGCCGCGTCACTTGCGCGACACCGTGGCATCGGCAATGCCGTTTCTCGCCGAGCGCTTTCCCACGCATGCGGCCTGGAGCCGCACCACCATGGCGGATATCGTGCGCGACCGGCAACATGAGATGCGCCACCCTGCCGTCAGCACGCTGGCTTCCACCGTTTTCCTTAACCGCAAGGGCCGGTTTGAAGTCCGCCCATTGCCCGCAGAAGCTCAGTTCTCTCCCGCCTTCGGCTTGTGTGTCGCGGACTTCGACGGCGACAGGGACGAGGATATCTTTGCCGCTCAAAACTTCTTTGCTTTCCGGATCGAAGATTCTCGCCTCGATGCTGGCCGGGGGCTTCTTTTAAGCGGAGATGGCAAGGGAAACTTCGACGCCGTGCCGAGCCATCTCAGCGGCATCCATGTTTACGGCGAACAACGCGGCGCGGCAGTGGCCGATTTCAACAACGATGGACGCCTGGATGTGGTCGTCACGCAAAACGGCGCTGCCACTGGACTTTTCCGCAACGGCACGGCGCGGCCCGGCTTGCGCGTCCGGCTGGCGGGCCCGCCCGGCAATCCCGACGGCATCGGCGCTCTGTTGCGGTTGAAGTGTGATAATGGCTGGGGGCCGAGCCGCGAGGTTCATGCGGGTGGTGGATATTGGTCGCAGGACAGCGCGGTCGCGGTGCTCGCAACGCCGCGTCCTCCGCTCGCCGTTCAAGTTAGCTGGCCCGGCGGCAAAAAGACCGAGCAAGCCATCACGCCACCTGCTGGCGAAATCACCGTCCGCTACCAGAGATCGGAGTGATGTGTAACGCCGACTTTTCAGTCGGCTTTGGTCCGGATGCGTGTGATGCCGGCTAAAAGCCGGCGCTACGGTTTTCATGGGCCGGCGAGGCGGATCAGGGCCGTCGTTGCGCCCGCTGCTGGTTAAGCCGATTGCCTGCGCGTGGCTAAACTACGCGCCACTTATGGGCTGCGCGCATCGTTGGGTCCGCTCAGTGGGGCTGTGAAATCCAGGATGTGAATTTCAGGGTTCTCGGCCTTGTGCGCCTTTTCAAATTGGAGTCGCCTCCGGGTGAGGTCCCGCACCTTGCGATTCAATTCTTTGAGGACGGCCTGGGCATGGAGGTAGTCAAAGCTCTCGGAGGACTTGAGCAGTGATTGCAGAAGGCTTTTGGTTTCTGCGATTTCTTTGAGGGCAATGGCCAAGGGATCCATATCGCTCTATTCGGCGTAACGGCCCAGACAATAGAAAGGTGCCGGGGGCGGAGCAACAGAATTGTGCGTCGTGATATCAGGCCGGTCATTTGTAGGCTCGGGCGGACGAGACGTCTGCGCTCCTGTCGCAGCGTTACTTCGAAGAAGGTCATTTCCCTCCTCGGAAGGAGGTCTTCGCCCCGGTTGTGATATTTGGGCCGGCACTTAGTTTTTAAGGCGAATGCTAACGAGGTGAGCCAAAACCAATTCGCCTCCAAACAAAATCAATTATGAAAACACAGTTACTCATCATGTGTGCGGCTCTGGCGCTGGCGGCAGGATGCGACCAACGCGGAAGCCCTGGCTCTGAGTCAGGCACCGACCAGGGAACGAGTTCCCGTTCCTATGATACGAATCAGGCGCCCGACACCAACAAGCCAGCCACTAATCAGACGCCTGCCCCGCCGCCGAGTCAGGCTCCGTAGCGGGTGCCATTTTCCCGCCAGGGGTCATGGGGCGGGGAGCTCAAGTCTGACCAGATGCCCGTTGATGGCCCTGACGAGTTCGCTTTAGGGCACAAGCTGGTCGGGAGACGGGCTGCCGATATTCGGCGGGGCGTTGCCCTCTTTGGAGTGAGCCGCAACTAACGCCTTGCGGCTGCTTGTGGCCGTGGCGAAGGATTTGTAGGTCTTACCCTCCACAAGACTCGTCGCGGCAGAATCGGAGGTTTTAAAGCGCACGGGAATGCTTTCTCGCTGACGCCCGTCCCTGGTTTTGAACACAGCAAAATGCAGGTGCGGGCCAGTCGAAAAGCCGGTGCTGCCGGAGAGGCCGATGCAGGCACCTTCCTCCACCGTTTGTCCAACGACAACTCGGCTTCCGCCTTTCTGCAAGTGAGCGTAGTTGGCCAGTGTGCCGTCATCATGTCGAATCAAGATGTAATTGGCGCAGCTTTCGTACTTGCGATCGCCACCGCCCTTGGAGGAATCATCCTTCACCTTGGCGACAACGCCACTGCGCGCGGCATGCACGGGAGTGCCGACGGGCATTCTCCAATCAATGGCGTATTGCTCTGCCCCTGTGTGGCTGTAACTGCCGTTGTGGCCTTGGGTGACTTTGTGGGAGTCCCCCGTGGCATACGGCAGTGAGTAAACGTAGCTGTCATCATGCCGCGCATCGCAGCTTCCCATCGTGTAATAGCTCGTATAGGTGTAATCCCATTTCTGATCGGGTTGGATCGGCGCCAGAGTGAATGCCTCGGTGGTCTGCTGGCCCGGATAGGCGGCCGTGTGTGGAAAGTTTGTGCTGCCCTTCAAATTAACCAGGTCCATCTCGAAAGTGACCGTTATTTCCGTTTCTTCAAGGTTCTTCACAAAGAAGCGGCTGCTTTCGCCTTCCCTCTCCACAATGATCTTGAGCATCTTCCTGGGCGCTTGCTCGGCCAGGCCTTCCCTTTCGGAGCCAAAGCAGAGGCCCAGCGTCAGTAACAGCCAGAACGACACGCGCACGATGAAGTTTCCGTTTTTGACCTGTAGCTGTTTATGCATTGGCAATACCAGGAAGGATGGCGGGAGCAGGCAACGTGCCGCGATGCATCATCCACGGATCCGCCGAGTGCGGTGGCAAAATCGGATTTATGGCTTCAGCCTTTCTATCGTTATGTTTCAATTGCCCGGCTGCGCTGACGCAACCCGCCCCACCTGGGACGTGCTCAGGCTGCGTCGAAGATAAAAGCAACCCGTTCCGCGTGTGAATCAGTGGGTTTCCAATTTTCGTGTCGTTGTTTGGATGACATCACGGGGCGCGGCCATCCTGGCCACAGGACCGTGGGACCATCGGAAAAGCCTTCAGTCGTTTATCGCCGCCACGCCCATCGACCGTTCTTGCGGCCAAGCCCGCCCCCCTCGCAACCTCGGGGAAAAAAGCCTTGGAATTGACACGGGCGCTTGTCACAATCGCTGGCGAGCTCGAAAATGCATGGGGATTCCTTCTTTTTCGGTGAGCGGCCTCCCTTTTCAGCCCTCTTCCATTGGAGAGCGAAAGCCTTTCTTCTCGGCTTGTGCGGATTGTTTTTTTTCCATGCTGCACAAGCCCAGGAAAGTCTTTCAGCTACACAGCGGCCACGAGACCCGACCGAACTGACTCTGGACGAGCTAATGCGTTTGGAAATCCCCAGGGTTTACGGCGCATCCAAATACGAACAGAAGACGACGGAAGCTCCATCCTCCGTCACGATCATCGCCGCGGAGGAGGTCCGGAAGTACGGTCATCGTACTCTCGCGGATATTCTTCAGAGCGTGCGCGGCTTGTACGTAACTTATGATCGCAACTATTCCTACCTGGGCACGCGTGGCTTTAATCGCAGCGACTTCAACAGCCGAATTCTCCTGCTGGTCGATGGTCACCGCGTCAACAACAGCCTTTCCGATGGAGCGTCGATCGGCACGGACTTTATTCTCGATGTGGACCTGATCGACCGCGTCGAGGTCATTCGTGGTCCCGGCTCGGCCCTCTACGGGAACAATGCCTTCTTCGGTGTCATCAATGTCATCACCAAACGGGGCGATCACTTTAAGGGTCCCGAAATCTCGGGTGAGGTCGCCAGCTTTGACACCTACGAAGGCCGCTTCACCTACGGCAATCGATTCAGGAACGGGTTCGAGATGCTTCTCTCCGGAACGTATTATGACAGCCATGGGCCGGTCGCGGACCGGGCGGATGACGATACGTTTGGAAGTTTCTTTGGCAGCCTTGGCTACTCGGATTTCAGGCTCCAGGGCGGTTTCATTTCGCGGGAGAAAGGAGTGCCCACAGGCGTGTTCGACACCGCACCCAACGATCCGCGCACGCGCACGACCGACGAGCGTGGCTACGCGGCCCTGACATTTGCCCATGAGTTTCCGGAGGACGTCGATGTGTCCGCCCGCGTTTATTATGACCACTATGAGTTTGAACGAGATTTGTTTTTTAGTTTTACCAATTCGGTGCCGCCAGTGATGGTGCTCAATCGCGAGGAACAGGTCGGAGAATGGTGGGGCAGTGAATTACAAGTTACCAAGCGGTTGCTGGATCGGCACACCTTTACGCTGGGCGGAGAATATCGAGACGATTTCCGGCAGGAGCGCCGCACTTTCAACGTCGAACCTCCAACGGGCATATTGGGCCAAACCAGCCGTGACACCCGGAATCACGGTGTCTATTTTCAAGGCGACGTCGGCATTCTGACCAACCTGCATTTTGTGGGAGGCATGCGTTACGACAAGTACGGGTCTCACGATCCTACTCTGAATCCACGATTGGCGTTAATTTACAGTCCTGTCGAGAAGTCGGTCCTCAAGTGGATTTACGGCAGCGCTTTTCGCGCTCCCAATTTTTTTGAGCGCACTCTGCAAAGCCCATCCCGGGAACTTGATCCCGAAACGGTCACTTCGTATGAGCTCGTTTACGAGCAGGGCATCGGGGATCGTTTGCGCTCGTCCCTGTCCATCTTTTTCAACCAAATCGACGATCTCATCAATCTCCAGCCCGACCCCCTGGGGGGCAACAGTTATCAAAACGTCGAAGGAGCCGAAGCCAGGGGCGTCGAGGCGGAACTGGAAGGCAAGTCTCCCTGGGGCCTGATTGGCCGCGTGAGCTATACCTATCAGGAGACCGAAGATCGCCAGACCGATCGCCGGCTCACTGATTCGCCCAGACATCTGGCCAAATTCAACGTCAGTATGCCGTTCTGGAAAGATAAGGTCTTCGGTGCCGCCGAGTTCCAGTACACGAGCGACCGCACCACCGTTCAGGGAACGAAGGCCGCCGGGTTTGGAGTGGTCAATCTCACTCTGTTCAGTCAGAACCTGGTGAAGGGGCTGGAGCTGTCGGCCAGCGTTTATAATCTGTTGGATCGCCACTATGGCGATCCAGCGTCCGCCTTCCATCCCCAAGACATCATCGAGCGGGATGGGCGGACCTTTCGCGTCAAGCTCACCTACCGATTCTAGCGTGAAAACCCGGCTGGTAATTTTGCGGGAAGATGCGATTTTAGCATTCGATCCAACCCGTGGAAAGATCAATGCCCTTCTTATGCATGCCGGACTGAATCATCTCAAAACGATTTTCTCTTTCGCTTCAAATTTGCTGGTCGCCGCCTTCGTCCTCATGGGCTCAAAAAGCCTGGGCGGGCCGCCGCCCATCATCATCATCCAACCAACGAACCAGACGGTGATCGTGGGCGCTATGGCCGTGTTTCACGTGGAAGCGTCAAGCCCGACGCCTATGACCTACCAGTGGTGGTACTTCAATACCAACATGCCCAACATGACCAACATGATTCCGGGCGCCGACGAGGCCACGCTTAAGATCACTAATGTGCAGCCTTCAGACGCCCGCACCTATTATGTCGTCATCAGAAACCTCTCCGGGACCATTCGCAGTTCCAACGCCAGCTTGATGGTCCTTGTGCCGCCGCACATCACCCAGCAGCCTCAGAGCACAAATGCTGCGTTGTGTTCGACCGTCTCCTTCAATGTCACGGTCAATAGCACCCTGCCCTTGCGCTATCAATGGCGCTTCGGCACCAACGCTATCGCCGAAGCCACCAATGCCACATTGCTTGTCAGCAACGTGCATTGGTCTCACGGAGGCGACTACCATGTCGTCGTCTCCAATTCGGCTGGATCCGTCGCAAGTTCCAATGCCACCCTGACGGTCTATTCCTCGGGTGGGCAAATCGGTTCGTTTGCCTGGCGGGTGCCGCTCGGGGCGATGGGTTCGCAAATCGTGAGCACTCCCAGCAGCAACACTCCACCCACCACCGGCACCAAATGCGGGCCGCTGACGGAAAACGCCCGGTGGATCCAACTGCTGCCCGAAGAGGATGGGATGTTCATCATTGATACGATCGGCAGCGACTTCGACACCGTCCTCGCCGTTTACAGAGGGGAGAATCTCCAGGAGTTAATGTACATAGGCTGCGACAACAACGGCGCTCCGGATGGCGTGCGCAGCCAGGTGAAGGCGCCTGCCTGGCGTTGCGAGAATTATTTTGTGGCTGTCGATGGAGTGAAGGGCGCCCAGGGAACCATTCAACTGAATTGGAAGCTGGGCCGGGCGCCTGTCATTATTCGCCAGCCCGAAAGTCAAACGGTGGTCCGAGGCAGCAACGTTTCGTTCCACGTCGAGGCGGCAGGCGTCCCCGCTCCCGCCTTTCAGTGGCGATTCAATGGCGCGGACATAGCCGGCGCCACCGACGCCACCTGGACGCTCACTAACGCGCAACCAACTAACGCCGGCATTTACAGTGTTGTCGCACACAACTTTTTCGGGGAAGTCTTAAGCGATGAAGCCGCTCTCGACGTGCAATCGGTTGTCCGGTTGACGGCGCTCGGCATCGCGCCCGACGGTTTTCATTTTCGGCTGAATGGGCCGCCCGGCACCTACACCATCGAGGCATCGGCGGCGCTGACAAATTGGTTTTCGATCACGAATGTGAACGCGCCCGACGGGATGGCCGAGGTGATTGACCCTGAGGCGTCCTTTCTTCAACAGCGCTTTTATCGCGCGGCATCCCCGTAATCGAGCTGTGATGGCATTCTGACCCGTCATGCTATCCCGGCGCGCTTATCATTCGAGGATGTTTGCGGGCATGATCGTGGCACTCGCCGCCTGGAGCGGCTTCGCCCTGAGGTCCAAGGCCGAAGTCGGCGCATTGACCGAATATGAAATTAAAGTGGGCCTGCTCTACCAATTCGCGGTCTATACGCAATGGCCGAAGGAGGCCTTGCCCGATGGCGGCAGTGAGTTTGTGCTCGGCATCATCGGTGAGGATCCTTTCGGCAATGCGCTCGACTTTCTGAGAGGCAAGACAGTCAAGAGCCGCAAATTCACCGTCAAACACGTTGCCAACGCGCAGGAGATTGACCGTTGTCACATGCTCTTTATCTGCGCGTCCGAAAAGACGAACGTGCTTCAGATCCTCACAGCGGTGGAAAAGTCTTCCGTGCTCACCATTTCGGAAGTCGATCAATTCATCGAGCAAGGCGGCATGATTAACTTTGTTCTGGTCAAGAAAACGGCGCGTTCCGAATACGTCCGGTTTGAAATCAACAAGGCTGCTGCCGAGCAAGCCGGTCTGAAGCTGCACTCCGGATTCTTGAAGGCGGCCAACCGCCTGGTACAGTAAACGAATCGAAAGCCATGTTCTTCCTCAAAGATTTGTCCATCAAAGGCAAGATGACGGCGATCATCATGCTGACCAGTTGCCTGGCTCTGCTGGGCGCGGGCGCAGCCTTCGTCGCCTACGAACTGTTCACCTATCGCAAGACCATGGTCCGCGAATTGTCCACGCTGGCGGACATCACCGCGGAGAATTGCGTCTCCGCCGTTTCCTTTGTGAACCTCGATGAAGCCGAAAAGGTCCTCGCCAGGTTGAGCCGGGAAAGCCAGGTTGTGGGCGCCTGCATTTATCAGGATGGCAAGATCTGGGCGAGGTATCCGACCAATGCGCCAGTTTCATTCTTTCCCACCACACCCCTGGAGGAAAGCTCCCGCTTTGAAAAGGACCATCTAAACCTCTTCCGTCCGATGCTCAATCCGGAAGGGCAAAATGTGGGCATCATTTACATGAAAGCCAACCTGGAGAAGATGTATGGGCGCCTTCAGCAGTATGTGGGGATTGTGCTGACGGTGCTGCTGCTCGCCTCAGTGGTCGCTTTCGTTATTTCTTCACGGCTTCAGCGCGTCATATCCAGGCCGCTCCTCCAGCTTTCCCAGACCGCTCACGTGGTTTCCGACCAACGGGACTACTCGGTGCGCGCCCAAAGGCATGGAGATGACGAGGTGGGCGTCCTGATCGATTCGTTTAACGAAATGCTCGGCCACATTCAGCGGCGCGAACTGGAGTTGCGCGAGGCCCGCGACTCTGCCGAGCGCGCCAACCAGGCCAAAAGCAATTTCCTTTCCTTCATGAGCCATGAACTACGCACCCCCCTGACGGCCATCAACGGTTTCAGCGAGATGCTCATCACCGAAGTCGAAGGCGCCGGGCGCGGGGAATGGGTGGAGGATCTGCGCCGTATCAACGAGTCGGGCCGATACCTGCTGGAGTTAATCAACGACATTCTCGACATCTCCAAAATCGAGGCCGGCAAGATGGAGGTGCATGTGGAGCGCTTCCCCGTGAACGATTTGATCCGCGAAGTCACCGAAGCCATCCGGCCCTTGGTCGCGAAGCGCTCCAATGCCTTGCAGGTCGAGTGCCCGGAAGACATCGGCTTCATGCAGGCGGACCTCATCAAAGTGCGTCAATGCCTGTTGAACCTGCTCAGCAATGCCAGCAAGTTCACGGACCAGGGCATGATTGTCCTCTCCGTGACGCGCGTGAAAAAAAATGGCGAGGACTGGCTGGCATTCAAAGTCAATGACACCGGCATCGGAATGACACTCGAACAGATGAGCAAGCTGTTTCGGCCATTTACGCAAGGCGACAACTCCACCGCGCGCAGATATGGAGGCACCGGGCTCGGTTTGGCGCTCACCAAACAGTTCTGCGTGATGATGGGGGGAGACATCAACGTCGAAAGCCAGCCAGGAAAAGGTTCGACCTTTAGCATCGAGCTCCCCGTGCGAGCCGCTCCAAAAACTGCCGTCATGCCCGTGGGAGCGCCGGCCCTGCCGGTGGCCCGCCCCAAAACTTCTTACGGTTGTATTCTCGTGGTCGACGACGATCCGGCCGTCCATAAATTACTCGAGAGCGCTCTGCGTGAAGAGAAGTACACCTTGAAGTTTGCTTCGAGCGGCCCGGAAGGACTGCGCTTGGCCAAGGAACTGCGGCCAGCAGTCATCACCCTGGATGTGCTCATGCCCGAGATGGATGGCTGGATGGTGCTGGGGTTGCTCAAAGCCGACCCGGACCTTGCCACCATCCCGGTCATCATGCTCACCGTGCGCGCCGAACAGGATTTCGCTTTCGCCATGGGCGTGACGGACTATTTGAAGAAACCGATCGACCGCGACCGTTTGATCGCCATCTTGAAGAAGTATCATCGTCCCTATCCGCCCATGGAGGTGCTGCTGGTTGAAGACGATCCCGCCATGCGTGAAATGTTGCGCCGTGTCCTCGAAAAGGAAAGTTGGACGGTGACCGAAGCCGAAGATGGCCTGGCTGCTCTGGAAACGATCACTCGCTGCGCGCCCTCTCTGATCATCCTCGATCTGATGCTGCCGGTGATGGATGGATTCCAAATGATTGCCGAACTGCAAAAGCACGAAGATTGGCGAAAGATACCTGTTGTGGTCGTCAGCGCCAAGGAACTCACGCCCGAAGACCGGTTGCAACTGCAGGACTATGTCAAAAAGATCCTGCAAAAGGGATCGTTCAGCCGCGACGAGTTAATGCGCGAAGTGCAGGAAGCCGTGCGCCCCTTTCTGGCGAACAGAAGCTGAAGCGCGGCTTTCCTCCGGGTAAGGGCCGACACCGAAGTCCCTTCAGCCTGGGGCAACCGCCGTCCGCCGAACTGAGTATTGTACCCCGGAACCGCCATGACAAATTTTCGTTGCACATGCAACAAAAGTTTGCATCGATCGGATGGGTTGTTCACCCTCACCACCCGATCGGGATGGAGTGAATCAATCCACGTAGATGAATTCGTTCAGGGCGAAGACGGCCTGAGCAAAATCCGCAAGGGCCAGAGTTTGCAGCTCGTTTTTGGGTCTGCCCGAATCACGCGTGGAACGCTGGCGAAGCTGAGCGTTGATAAAGCCGGTTGCCCATTCCAGTTCCGTGGCAGACGGTTCGCGTCCCAGCGCCAGTCGCCACGCAAGGCGAACCTGGGTTTCGGCGCCCGCTTCCTTGCCAATTCTCTGGGCGAAATCCATGGCGCGCGCCCGGACAAATTTGTCGTTCAACAGCGCGAGTGCTTGCGGAGCAACGGTGGTGTTTTCGCGGCGACCGCAACTGGCCTGGGCATCCGGGCCGTCGAACGCCTGCATGAGGGGATGCTGCACGACGCGCTTGTGAAACATGTAAATGCTGCGCCGGTGGGTGGCGGGGGTGTCCTTCACGTCTTTCGGATACGGGTCCTTCATGTTGCGGGCCTGAATGGCTTCGGGCGCGATGGGCGCTTTAACAGCCGGGCCGAACATCTGCGGATTCAGCGTGCCGCTCACCGCCAGCATCGCATCGCGCAAAATCTCCGATTCAATCCGCTGCGGGCGACGCCGCCAGAGGAGGCGATTGTCTGGATCCACTTTGGCTTTGGCCGCGTCGAAGGTTGTCTCCTGAAGATAGACCGAGCTGTTCATGATGAGCCGGTGCAGCGGTTTTAACCTCCAGCCGCTCTTCACAAATTCACTCGTCAACCATTCCAGCAATTCCGGGTGTGTGGGCGGGTCACACCGCGCGCCGAAATCGTTGACCGTGCGAACCAGTCCCTGACCGAAGTGATGCTGCCAGACGCGATTCACGATGACTCGCGCGACCAGCGCGCCCGCGCCTTGATCGATATCCGCCATCCATTCCGCCAGGGCGCGCCGCTGTTGGGTGGAATCGGACCGGCGGCTTGCGGCGCGCGCGGCTGCCCAGTAATCCGCCGCCGTCTTGCCTTTGGTGAGCGCGGTCAAAAAACCAAGCTCCACCGGTTCGCTCTTCGCGCGGAAATCACCGCGGGCCAGCAGGAATGTCTCGCGCGGCCTGGCGCCGAAGTCAGCGAACGCCAAAGCAGTGGGCAACGCTTTCGGTTTGCGCGCTTCGACGGCCTCGAACGCCTTCTCACGTGAATCCCACTCAGCGCGTTCTTCATCGGAGAGGAACGGCCGGAAATCCTTGTCTTCGACTTTGAGTTCCCTGGAAAACTTCTTCGCCAGATCCTTGGCTTCCTTCGCTTCCGGATTGTTTTTGAGCAGGGCCTTCTCCTCGTCGCTGATCTTCAACGCCTCAATTCTTGCGTGCTGCGCTGATGTCTGGTGCGCTTTTCGCGCCTCCTTGAGCCACTCATCCAGCCGCTTCCTGGCCGTCTCGGACTCTGACTTCCATTTTGCCTCCGCCGCGCGATATCGCCGGACCTCTTCGAGAGGCGCGAGGGGGACTTGCGCGCGGTCGCCGCCGTTGAAGGCGCAGAGCATTCGATAATAATCACGCCGGGGAACCGGATCGTACTTGTGGTCGTGACAGCGCGCGCAACCCAAGGTCAGACCCAGCATCGCCACGCCCGTCGTTGCGACCATGTCGTCCAGGTTGTTAAAACGCTCGCGCATCCTCTCTTCTTCCATCAGGTTGTCAGCAAGAACAGCGTGTGTCCCCGCCACGATGAAGCCGGTGGCCGAGACGGCCAGGGGGTTATCCGGCTCGATCTCGTCGCCTGCCAGTTGCCAGCGCACGAATGTATCGAACGGCAGATCGTCGTTCAGGCTGCGGATGACGAAGTCGCGATAATGATGCGCAGTGGGCCGGTCGGCGTCGCTTTCCTGCCCATCACTGTCGGCGTAACGCGCCACGTCGAGCCAATGACGCGCCCAGCGCTCGCCGTAATGCGGACTGGCCAGCAATCGATCGACGAGAGATTCCACGGCCCATCTCGAATCGTTCGTGAATTGCCGAACGAATGACTCGATCTGCTCCGGCATCGGCGGCAGCCCAATCAGGTCGAAATAAATCCGGCGCACGACCTTTTGCCCGTCGGCCGGCGGCGAGAGCGACAGCCCGCTTTCTTCCAGCCGCGCCAGGATGAAACGGTCCACCGGCGTGCGCGCGGCGGTCGTGGTTCTGATCGCCGGCAGCGACGGATGTCTGACTGGAAGATAAGACCAATGCTTGCGGTCCTCCTCCGTCACGATCATTTCCGAACGGACGACGACACCTGTGGATGCCATAAAAACCGCCGCCAGCATCCAGATCAGTTCGGGAGCGCGGAGGCCTTTTCCGCCAAATCCAGGCAGCCGAAGAAGTGACGCCTGCGGACGGGACGTCCGCGCTCTTGGTGCGCTTTGGGCTGTCATCGTTTCATTACTCCGCAGCACATCGTTTCAGACGCCCGAAAGTGAACATCCTTTCAAAGTCTCACGATGGCGCCCTGTTTGACGAATGCGATTAGCTTGTACGGTTGTGGCCGGCTCATCAACCTTCTGATGTGGGAAACAACCCGGCTTGCAGCCCTTCCATTGCAAAGGCGCCCGGCCGTACCTGCAATCTGTTTGACTCTGCGGCGAAACCGACAAGTATAACAGGCGGCCATGCATAACATCAGAACCATTTTCCGTTTTGGCTCGGTTTACCTGCGCCAATACTGGTTCCGCTTGAGCGCCGGCGTGCTGCTGGGCGTTCTGTTTGGTCTCACGAACGCCAGCTTTATCTGGGCGACCAAAACCCTGATGGAACGCTTTGCGGACAAGGATGGCGCCGCCAAGGCCGCGCTCGCCCAACCCGCGGTGCAAAAGCCTCCCTCCGCATTCATCCAACAACTCAAAGGGTTCAAGAAGAACGTGGATGAAGCCGTTGAGCCGTGGTTGCCGCGGGCAGGACGAGCGCTGAGCTGGCAGCAGGTCGTCGGTGGCATTTTGTTCCTGCCGCTGCTGGTCTCGGTGCGCAGTTTCACAAATTACTTGAGCAGCTATTGTATTGGTTGGGTGAGCGAACGGATGATCCGCGACATGCGCATGGATGTGCTCCAAAAGCTCAGCACGCTGTCATTGGACTTTTTCACCCGCTCCACCACCGGCGACCTCCTCACGCGCATCAACGGCGATACCGCCCAGCTTCTGCGCTGCTTAAAACTGGGCGCGGCGGATCTGGTCAAGGAATCGATCAGTCTGGTCAGCATTTTAGGAATGCTGCTTTTGTTCAATTGGAAACTGACGCTGTTCGGCCTGATTTTTATGCCCTTTTGTTTGTTTCCACTGCTGGTGCTGGCGAAGAAGGCGCGCAAGGCCAGCAAGGCCGGCATTGGCGGCGAGGTGATGCTGACCAGTCAACTGGTCGAACTGCTCGGCAGCATTCGGATCATCAAGGCGTACCTTCTGGAGAAGGAGCGCCTCCAGCGCTATCGGGACATCTCCAAACGCATGATCAGTCAAGGCATGAGGAACCTCAAGGCCAAGGAACTGGTCACGCCCTTGATCGAGGTCATCTCCATGGTCGGCCTCGGTGTGGTCATCATTTTCATTTTCAAAACCCAAACCAGCATCAGCGACTTCGTGGGCTTTCTCACGGGCATGCTGCTGTTTTTTGTGCCGATCAAGAAGTTGGCCTCCGTGCATATCCTCTTCGAACAGGCCACTCCGGGCGTGCAACGGCTGATCAACATCCTCAACGTGGAGCCGACGGTGAAAGAACCGGTGAGCCCAAAACCATGGAGCGGGTTTCGTTCCGCCATCACGTTCGAGAATGTCAGTTTCGCCTACGAAGATCGCCCGGTGATTCGCAATCTAAACCTCACCATTGCCTATGGCACCAGGATTGGCGTGGCCGGCCCCAGCGGTTGCGGCAAAAGCACGCTCGTGAACCTGCTCTTCCGCTTTTACGATCCGACGCACGGCAGCATCAAGATCGATGGCGTCGATTTGCGGGACGTGACCTTCCAGGACCTCCGGCAACGGATGGCCTTGGTCAGCCAGGAGGTCGTCATTTTCGATCAAACCGTGGTGGAGAACATCGCTTGTGGCAGGCCGGGCGCCACGCGCGAAGAAGTGGAAGCGGCAGCGCGCGCGGCCTACGCCCATGAGTTCATCATGCAACTGCCAAAGAACTATGACACTCGGCTCGGCGAGCGCGGCGTCAAGTTATCGATGGGGCAACGGCAGCGGATTTCCATCGCGCGGGCTTTCATTCGCAATGCGCCCATCCTGGTGTTCGACGAGGCCACCGCGTCCCTGGATTCCGAGGCCGAAGCGGAGGTGCAGCGCGCCATCGATCACATTTCCGAAAATCGAACCGTGATTTCGGTTGCGCACCGGCTTTCCACCCTGGCGACCAGTCATCAAATCGTTGTCGTGGCGGATGGGCGCATTATCGAGCAAGGGGCTTTTAAAGAACTATTGCACGCCGATGGCACCTTTGCCGCGATGGCGCGGCGGCAGGGAATCAAGGGCTTTTAAGCCCAGGACTGGCCCAGGATCTTTTTGAAGACGCGGTTGAAATGCGTCAGCGTGCTAAACAATGGTAAAGGGCTTTTCGCAGGAGCGAGGTGGATGTCGTCTGAGCCGGGACCATGTTCCGGTGGTGGGGAGCAAACCGTTTGGCTTCGGCTTGCGGCGCACCGAACACCGTCAATTGGCGTGTCAGAATTCTTGACACCACTGGCTGACCTTGCCGTCAGAGGTTTAGCTGTATAGCCCGCGCACAAGTGTTCTCTTCAGGGCAAATTACGCTCATCGACTAAGCTTTGCCTGGCATTGGTACTGGCACGCAAGCTGCCTAGGCCGATGCGTGATTAATGTAAGCACTAAATTGAGACGTCGATTGGTACCGCAAGGATCGGAGACCCATTCTTCGAAGCTCCCCAGCTTGTCCCGCGGGTAATGGACGGATTTTATAAGATTCATTTATGAAACAACCCAACTCAACAAATTCGCAAAGTTCTCCCCACGCCGAGGCCCCGCAGGATAGGGGGTTTTCCCCTTGGCAGCAGTTGAAAGGCAAACGCATTTCGTACTTAACGCTGCCTTTGATTGTGATGGCCACGGTGGTGGAATTCGTCATTTTGGCAACCGGCTGGAAATATCAGCAGGTGGTCTGCGTGCCCCAGGGTATGGGGGTCATTTTCTTTGGCATCGGCCCGATCGGCGCGACCATCCTCGCGGTGGAGTTGCTCAAGCTGCCCCTGGCCATTTGGACCGCCTCTCGTGTTGGCTGGCAAAAAGGGTTCATGGTGATCGTAGGGTTGCCTCTGGTTTGTGTGCTGACCTTCCAATTGGTCAAGGATATGGCGGTCTATGAGATGAGCACTGCCATGGCCCCGGCCAGCCAGATGCTCGAGAAGGCCGCCGTAGAGGAAATCAAAATTGTCCAACTGAATGCCGAGTTGGAAAACCAGGTCAAAGACGACGGCGCGGTCAAAGCCAGCATTCAGGAGAAGAAGGCGGATCGCGACCGCAAGCTCGCCGAGTTGGCTGCGAAGCAGGCCAAGGCCAAAGCCGAAATCGAGGAGTCGCTGAAGCGCAATGACGCCACGCGCCAGGACGCCATCACCCTCACGGATTATCAGAAGAAAGAGTTGTCTGAAGCAGAAGCCCGCCAGGCCACCATCATCCGGCAGTTTGATGCTGACGCCGCACAGCTCACCAAAGCCATCGCTGATTTGCGCGCCCGCCGCGAAACCGAGGTAGCACGAGCGACCACCTGGAACGCGGAAGAGGCCCGCATTGAAAATGCCTATAAGGCAAAGTTGGCCGCTTACACCAACAGGAAGACAGCTTATGACAAAGCCAAAGCGGAGTACGATAATGCCAATTTTATCAAACGTCAGTTGATGAGCGAACCCGTTCATCCGGGTGTGCCGCCCGAGCGCGAGTCCAACAAGATTCTGAAACCAACTCTGGTCGCGGAGATCGAAGCGCAAATCAAAGCCAAAGAAACCGAACTGATCGCCGTCAACAACAAGCGCCGTGACCGTGTTGGCCAGGTGGACGCCGATGCGCGCCGGTTGCGCGAGGATTTTGATCGTCGTTCCGGCACCAAGCGCGAGGAAACAGATCGCAAGCGCGAAGAACTGCTCGCCGCCATGGCCTTGTTGGTGAAAGAGGGGGCGTCGGAAGCTAAGTTGATTGAGCAGGAGTTTGCGGCCGCCATTCAGAAAGAAGAGGACGCGCTTAAGAACCAGCGTCCGCTGGAGTTGGTTCGCGCCGAACTGGATGCCTGCCGCAAGACCGCTAACGGCTTTTATGAGGCGCGTGAGGAAGCCATCCAAAAAACTCAGGTGCATCGTATCGCCACCACCGTGGAAATCGTGCGCGGCTGGCTGTTCGGTGAGCGTCCCGTTTCTATTACGGCCAGCGCCAAGGAGCGCGGTGACTTGCTCACTGACCAAATCAGCATGGTGCGGATCTGGGTTTATCCGGTGTTGGCGTTTATCGTCGCTTTCCTGCCGACCCTGATGGTTGAGATTGGTTTCTCCACCCTTTTCCACCCCGAGCAACAGCGCCCTGCTCATCGCCTTGGCTTCTTTGGCCGTCGATTGCACTGGCTCTACACTCGGGCGGGCCAGCAAAAGATTTTGCGTGCCGAGCGCATGGTCCGCGAAGCATCTAACCAGATTGCCGTTCGAGACAAGGCGTTGGCTGCCGCGAACGTTGCCGGAGCCACGTACGAAGAACAATTGAAACAGAAGGAAGGCGAGTGGGAGGCCAAGTTTGCCGGCCTGACTGATTCGCGCAAGCAGGCGTTGGTTGAGAAGGATGCTCTGCGCGATTTCCAACAGGTGGAAATCGAACGCCAGGTTCAGCTACGCCAGAATATCTGGTCTGATCGCCTGGCCCAAATGAGCCAGGAATTGGAGACTCAACACGCCGCCAACGAGGCGGAACGCACCGCCATCGTCCAGGAACATCACAAGAAGTTGATGGAGGTGTCGGAGGATTGCAGAGCGCAGGTGATTCAGGTCCGCCGCCAAATGGCTGATGCCGAATTGGCCGCGGAGGAAAAACTGGCCAAGCTGTCGTTGGAGGCAAAGGAGGCCTTGAACGCTCGCGATGCGGCGTGTTCGCAGTTGCAACTGCAGCTGGAAGCACTTTCCCTTGAATTGACGCAAGCCAAGGAGGAGACCGCCCGTGAATTGGAGAAGGCTGCCCGTCAAGAGAAGTATCGTTTGGAGCGACAGCAATTGGAGTTCGCCAAGACGCTGCGCCAGCGTAATGAGGAGCTTGAACACCAATCAAAACGGCGTCAGCAGGAATTGGCTCTCGGATCTGAGAGCCGCCTTGCGCAAGAGCAGGCCAAGCTTGAACAGGATGCCCGCAACCGTGAGGAGGAACTGGAGCGTCAGTTAGAGGCACGGGTCCGTGAGGTGGAGGCACGCTGGAACCAGGAGGTGCAACAACGGGAAGAGGCCGCCCAAATCAGGCTTAAACAGCGGGAGCAGCAATTGCAAACGCAGGCGGAGACCCGTTTACGGGACTTGCAAACGCAGGCTGAAGAGCAGTTGCGCCGCCAGGAGTCGGAATCGGAACGCCAACTCGAGGCCAAATCGCGCGAAGCCGTCGCGCGCCTGAGGGAGGAATTGCAGCAAAAGGAACTCGCTTTCCACGCAAAGCTCAAGCAGCGCGAATTGGAACTGACCAATAGGGCCGCCGCTCGGGAAACGGAATTGCAAAATCAGGGGGCCTCGGATTTGCGCGCCAGGGAAGAGGAATGGGAACGCCAGGCCGAGTCGCGCGTGGGTGACGTCCAGACCCGCTTGAGTGACGAGGCGCAGCAGAAGGAGGAACTGTTCCAATCCCAATTGCGCCAGCGCGACCAGCAGTGGCAGGTGAAGTTGGAGGCCGTCCGGGCCGAGTTGCAGACCAAGACTGAGCAGGTTCTTCGCCGCGAGTTGGAAGCCGATGCTGGTCTGCGGGAGCTGGAAGCACGCCTTCGCAAGGAAATGCAACAGAAAGACGACGCCGCCCAAGCCAAGGCCAGGCAGCGTGAGCTGGACTTGGTTGCCGAACTGACCGCGCAAGCGGAGGCCCGCCAGATGGCCGCACAACAGCAGTGGGAAACCGAGTCAGAGAAGAAGACGCGCGCCGCTACCGAATCCCTCAAGGAGCTGCTGGCTCGCACCGAGAAGGAGCGCGACACAGCGGTCAGCCAAGTGCAGGGCTTGGAGAGCAAATTGACGGAAGCATCCTCGTTCCTCAATGGCTGGAAAAATCGAAAACAATTGGACGCGGCGGCTTGATGAGAAGGTGGGAAACCACGGGCGTTGACCTCGTGGTTTCTTCGTTTCATTGTTCGATACCCACCTTTCCCAACTCGCCAGTGCATCCTGTCGCGTTATATCCGCCGAGGTTCGTGGTGATACTCTGCTGCTTATTCACTCCGCCGCGTTGTTGCCGATTTCGATCGACCCTTTGCTGTGGTTACTGATTCGCGCGGCGCCCTCGAGCAAATTGCCGGTAATTACCGCGCGCCGCACACCTTCGCCCAACTCGGCCTGGGGTCTGTCGGCGCGGAACTCGCAGCCGCGCACGATCACGCTTCCACCCTGAATCTGCAGCGCGTGGCGGTTCTCCTTTTTGCTGTCCCACTGCACGAACGTGCAATCGCTGAATCCGACCGTGCCGCGGCCCGCGACCTTCGCGATTTGATGGCACGGCCCCCAGAAGGCGCAGTTGACGAAGCGAACGCTGCCGGTGTGGTTGGTCTGCACTTCCACCATCGTCGGGTCGGGTCCGTGAAAGGAAACGAATTCGCCATTCGAGATGAGCAGCCCGAATGGCGCCGATTCCTCGACCACCACGGCGGTGTGACAGTCGTCCGCGCCGATGCCGAGGAAGTTCCCGTTGCACACGCCCGCTCTGGTTTTGATGAACTTGTAGCCGACGTTGTAACCGAAGCAGAAGGTGTTAAAGACGTATTGCCAGTCGCTGCGGCCGAAGACGAATGCCTCGCCGTGCTGCATCTGCCACTGGAAAAGTTTCGGTTTCATGCTCCACCAGGGATTGAAATGGACGTTCTCGATGCGCCCGACATCGTAAATCGAATCCACATAAATCCCGCGGCGCAGCGGCTGACCCTGGACATCGCGGATGAGATGGCGCTCGTTTTGTGTGGCATCAATGCCGTTGTATGGATTCAGCAACTCGACTTGCAACACCGCCGGATTTTTTCCCCGCATCGCGATAGCGTAGGGATACGGCTCCGGCACGTCATCGGTCTTCTGATTCGGGTAATAGATGACGACGCCTTTCAACGTGCTGTTATGGCGCAGCGTGAGGAATGCCGCTCCGTCCTCCTTGCCGGCGTTTTCGGTGACGAGGAATGTTGTGCCGTCATCCGTCGGTTTCGGCAGTCCGCGATCGCGAATGCCGTTGTGCGCGGGCACGGATTTCCAGATGCCTTCCAGCGTGACCGCGCCCGGCACATTCAAATGTCCGGCGAAAAAGAAACTGCCACGCCCTGCCTGAACGGTGCCGCCGCCTGCCTGCGCGGCGGCATCGAGCGCCTTCTGGAACGCGGCGGTGTCATCGGTTTTTCCATCGCCTTTCGCGCCAAAGTCGCGCACGGAAAAGTTATCCGGTGCCGCGCGCATCGCGGCCACGCAGAATAGAAGAGAGGTGAGGGCGCAAACGGCGCGAGGCCATGAACGATTCGCGCGGGCCGATCGACAGCAGGCTTTAAAGTTCATGGCGCAAGAGTGTGACGCAAACTTTGTCCGAAAGCATCCTGATTCACGCCTGGTTATCCAGATGAGCGTTTACGGGAAAACCAGCGGGAAGAAGACGTTGCTGCCCGTGGGATTGAAGGGCAGGAACATCCGGTTCGTCGTCGTTGAGCCGGGGAGGGTGAACCATGAATTCGCGTCGGCGATGTCCGCGGCGTTCGTTTCCAGGCGCCAGCCGGTGTGGTCCGCCGGCCGGGAAAGTTCCAGCGTGTCGCCGGAGAAAATTGCCGTGACGTTTGTCGAATTGAGCGCAACGGTCGAGGTGATGCTCGTTCGCTTCATGGCAGGGTTCCTTTCACCAGCAAGGTCCAGTCGTTGGTGTCCGGCGCGTTGAAAGCTTGAGCGTGACTTGTCGGGCTGACGCGGATCGGCTGGCCGAATGAGCCGGAACGTGGATTGAACCACCGCGCCGTAAGCGGAGCTTGAACACCGGTCAAATTCATCGTCGTAGTGCCACCGTGAGGAAGATACACGACATAGGCTTTTCCCGGTTCGGCGAGCGCGACGGCCTCGCCGGTCACGCTGGTGAAGGGTTGCATTCGTGAGAAGGGCAGCGCGGCGAAGAAGTCGTAGAGCGCCCTCAGTTGCGTGGCGGCGCCTTCGTCCTTCACGACAAAGGTGTAATGGTTGGGAGCGTCGATGCGATTCCACACGTCGCTGTGGCCGATGGTGCCGTGAAAACCGGCGGCGAAGTAGCCACCCGCGCAGACGATGCGCCACGCGCTGCGGCGCACCTTGTCGGTGTGATGCACCTGCTTCTTCTCCGTGGGATGGCCGCGGAGGTATTCGTAACCGTTCTCCGTGTTCAGCACCGGTTTCCGATACCGCCGGTCCGCGCCGATGCTGGCAACGAGCGTTGCAGAATCGCCGGTCCAACATTGCAGCTTCTCCTCCCACACGACGCCGTCGCCAGATTGGCCCGTCTGTTGCGAGAGGACGTCAATCGCCTCGGCCGGCCCGAAGAATTCACCGATGCGCCACGGCGGATCGAACGGCGCGCGCGGACTTTCGCCCCGGCGGCTGGCGGAAATGACGGGGTGCGTGGTGACAAGGTGCCGATACGGATCGTTAGCTTTGACAAATCGCGCCGTGGCCTTCGCCCACTCCACATCGCCGGGAAAATCGAGGCGGTACTGGCCGTCGGGATGCGTCTCGTACTCATTGGCGAGCGTCCAGAGGAAAACATTGTCGAAGGCGGCATAGCGGGCAATCACGTAGCGCAGCCAGAGGCGTTCGCGCGTGGCCGTCCACACATTCGTGTCGGTGAAGGGGCGGCGATAGAAATTCAGCAGGAGCAACTCGACGTTCATGCCGCGCGCTTTGAGATCGCCGAACAATTCGTCCAGCCCACGGAAGAAAACGGGGTTCAGGCGGTCCAGGTCCGGTTGGCCCGCCGTGCCGCCCCAGGCCCAATAAGCGGCATTGGTCGCGGCCCGCGCCTCGCTGTGGCCGACGCTCATGCGAACAAAATTGAAACGCTGCGCGCGTCGTTCAGCAAGATATTCGGCGCGCAGCTCGGGCGTGATGGGGCTGTCATCATAAAGTCCGTAACAGGTGTCGCCCATCGGAAAGAAGGGCGTGCCATCGGCATAAGCGAACGCGTAGGGATTCTCCGGGTGGATGCGGATGAAGCCAGGCCCGCGCGGCGCGATGCAGCGGAGCTTGCCACGCTGCAGAATTTCAACGCCCTCGCCGCGCAGTTGATAATTCCATTCGCCTTCCTCATCCGGCGCAAAGCGCAGCCGCCACGTCTCGCCGCCATCGTAGAAGCCGTCGAGCACGTGGGTCTTTCCCGAGGGCGATACGAACTCGCCGACCATCGCTGCGTCTCGAAAAGGATTTTTCACCTGGGCGCGCCCCTTGGCCGTGAACTCATGCATCGCCCAGCGGGGGACTTCGATGATTTGTGAGGCCGCTAACGTGGGGAGCGCGACCGCGGAAACAACCAGTGCGAAACTCAGCATGCCGGCGCAAAGCCGGGACGATGCAACTGGAGCGCGGACCTCTCGTCCGCCCGAACCTGCAAATGACCAGCCTGATACGAAGGCGTTTGGCGCAAGCGGTCCGCTCTTATTCGGGCGGACGAGACGTCCGCGCTCCTTTTCTGCACGGATGCAGCTATGCCGGGACGATGCAGTTCGAACTCGGGAACGCGACCGTCCCGGTGGTCGCACCAACCCGCGGCCCGCCAACTGGGCCTTGGCAGATTGTGGCCACGGGCGACAGACTACTTCCGATAGCTGGTCACGACCCATTCACTCAAGGCTTTGTCCGGGTCTTCCACTGCATTGCGGTCGATGGTGAATTCCTGACGGCCTGTGTTCTGGGCGATGAGCTTCAGGCCAAACTGGTAATCCTTGAATTTGCCGGCGCAAAGTTCGCGCACAGGCATCGATTGCTCCAGGGCCAGCGCTATCAGGAGGTCCGCCGCCTCCTCGGTAAACCGGATGACCAGGCCGTGGCTTTCCCGAAAACGTTCCGCAAAGTCGTGCACCAGTTGACGCATCACCAGGCGCTCTTCCTGTTCGTGTTCGGACAGGAGTTTCTTCAGTTCCGACACGGGGTCATCGACCAACTCGCGGGTGACGACAAAACGCTTCACGTGTGTCGAAGGCAGCTCAAACTTCAGATCCCGAAAGACCCGCTCGCAAATGGTCATCAAACCGCGCGCGCCGGTTTTTTCATCCGCGGCCAGTTCGGCGATGCGCCTCAGGCCGTCATCACGAAAGAGCGCTTCGATGCCGTAAGCGGCGAAGGACTGCTCGTATTGCCGAATGATGCTTCCTTCGGAGGTTTTCAGGATTTGAAACAAGTCATCGACGCGGAGCTGCCGGCAAACGACACGCACCGGCAGGCGCCCGATGAATTCAGGCTCGAAACCGAACTCGATGAAGTCGCGCGTCTGCACGTGTTCGAAACTTTCTTCTTCGGAAGCTGCGGCGCGATTGGCGGCGGCAAAACCAATGGCTGCTTCGCGGAGCCGCTTGTGAACGATCTTTTCCAGGCCACCGAAGGCGCCGCTGACGACGAACAGGATGTGTTTTGTGTTGATGACCGCGGGCTGTTTTCTTCCGCGTCCCTGGGTGAACTCCATCATCGCTTGAATCTGTCCGGCAATATCGTGAGGGGCGCGCGCGGGCACGTCCGTCTCTTCCATCAGCTTGAGGAGATTGGTTTGCACGCCCCGACCGCTCACATCACGGCCGGTCGCGTTGCTGGCAGCGGCGATCTTGTCGATTTCGTCGATGTAAATGATTCCGTATTGCGCGCGCGAGACATCGCCATTGGCCAGGCGAACCAGGTCGCGCACCAGATCCTCCACGTCGCCGCCCACATAGCCCGTTTCCGAAAACTTGGTGGCATCGGCTTTGACAAAAGGCACGCCAATCAGATCGGCCATGCAGCGAATGAGATAGGTTTTGCCCACGCCTGTCGGCCCGATCAGGATGATGTTTTGCTTGGCGTAATTGAGCTGTTCCTTGCCCTCCATGGCCAGCCGGACGTGATGATAATGGTCGCACAACGCCACACTCAGGACTTTTTTGGCTTCCTCCTGTTTGACGACAAAGCGATCCAGATACGCCTTCACATCGCGCGGCTTGGAATCAAACTCGAAGGCCTCCTTCGATGGCTCGGCTGCGGGCTCTTCCGCTTCGCCGCCCGGTGCGGGCTGGGTGAAGAATGTGGCGTCGCCGCCTTTGAAGTGCTGGCGCATCAGCTCGGAAAGCCGGCGTTGAAATTCCTCCGGCGTGGGTGGTCCGCTCCAAAATACTTTCTGCATGTTGAAGACAAGCTAGAGGATAACTGCCGTTCGTCAATGTCCGTGCAACGCCTGGTTCCGGCCACCATTTGGTGGCCACGGACGGACCGCAGGTCTTTCAGAGTCGTTTGACCGGCCTGCGCCATTCTGATTAACTCAAATCATGAAGATCTTCATCGGCGTTCTGGCGGTCAGAACCATGACACGATGGAGTCATCTCTCCGGCTTGTTCGCGGCGATACTCGGCGTCGGTTATCCTGGGATGGCCGGGCAGGAGGCCCTGCCAAAGCTCGATTTCAATCGCGACGTTCGCCCGATTCTCTCCGAGCACTGCTACGCGTGCCACGGTCCGGACGAGAACAAACGCAAGGCAGGTCTTCGCTTTGACCGGAAGGAGGACGCGTTCAAGACCTTGAAGTCAGGCGCTCGGGCCATTGTGCCCGGCGAACTGGAACAGAGCGCGCTGGTGCAACGGCTCACCAGCCACGATCCCGACGAAGTAATGCCCCCTCCGGAAGAAGGCAAACCGCTCCGCGCCGAACAAATCGAACGGCTCATTCGCTGGGTGAAGGACGGCGCGCAGTGGAAGAATCACTGGTCGTTCATTCCTGCGCAACGGCCCGCCCTGCCGAATGTGCGTGAGATAAATTGGCCGCGCAACGAGATCGATTACTTCATCCTGGAACGTCTGGAGCAAGAGGACCTGAAACCGGCGCCGGAGGCCGACAAGGCGACGCTCATTCGCCGCGCTGCTCTCGACTTGACCGGCCTGCCGCCAACCGTCCGTGAAGTCGATGCCTTCCTGGCGGACAATTCGCCGGAGGCCTACGAGAAGCTGGTGGAGCGGCTTCTGAATTCAGCCCATTACGGTGAACGGATGGCCGCCAACTGGTTGGACCTGGCGCGCTACGCGGACACTGCCGGCTATCACTTCGATGGTGTGCGCTTCATGTGGTTGTGGCGGGACTGGGTCATCAACGCCTTCAACCAGAACAAGCCTTACGACGCGTTCACCATCGAGCAACTCGCCGGTGATCTCCTGGCCGAGCCGACTCGCCAACAGCGCATCGCCACCGGATTCGTCCGCAATAACATGACCAACGATGAAGGCGGCGCCGACCCGGATGAATATATCAACAAGTACGTGGTGGACCGCGTCAACACGCTGGGCACGGTCTGGCTGGGCATGACGGTCAGTTGCGCCGAATGCCACGATCACAAATTTGATCCGCTGTTGACCAAGGAATTCTATGAACTCTACGCCTTCTTCCACAATGTGCCGGAAAAGGGACTGGACCGGATTCGCACCGACAACCCGCCGCCGCGTTTGCCCTCGCCCACGCCCGAGCAGGCGATGCGATTCGTGGAGGCCGACTTTCGCCTGCGCGACGACGAGAAGACGTTGCAGGACCGCATCAACGCCCTCGGCGAGTCTCAGGAAAAATGGGAACGGGAAACGAATGCCAAACCGCCATCGAAACCAAGTGACGAAGGGTTGCTCGCCCGAGTGACATTCGATGACACGTTGCGCCCTTCAACGAACGCCACGACGGCGAAAGCCGTCGATCCGACGACTCCCACCGAGGCGAAACCGCTCGCCGGGCACGAATCTACTGCTGATGCCAGATTCGTCCGGGACGACAAACCGGAGTTTGTCGCCGGCCGTGTCGGCAAGGCCCTCAAGTTCGATGGCAAAACGCATATTGATTTAGGCCAACTCGTTGCGTTCGAGCCCACGAACGCCTTCAGTTACGGGGCGTGGGTCAAGGTTCAATCCGACGGCGCCATTCTAAGCAAGATGGAGAACAAGCCTGGCTATCGCGGATTTGACCTCTTTGTGAACGACAGTCGTCTGGAAGTTCACCTCGTTCACCAGTTGCCGGACAACGCCATCAAGGTCAAATCCAAAGACAAATTAATTACGAATCAGTGGCTGCATGTCCTGGTCGCGTACGATGGATCCGGAAAAGGAGGCGGGTTGAAGCTCTTTATCGATGGTCGTGCCCACGAAGTCGAAATTGAGAAGGACAAACTCTCCGGATCGATCCGGAACGACGAGCCGCTGCGAATCGGGGCGCGTCATCAGGAAGGAAACTTTACTGGCTTGATTGACGATGTCCGCTTTTACGACCGCGCCCTTGGCGCTGAAAACGTCCGCTTGCTGGCCTTTCAGGCCATGATGCCGATCGTGGCCAAGTCCGGTGGAAAGCGGACTCAGGAAGAGCGCGACGACCTGCGCCGATTCTACAAGGAGAACTACGCGGTTGATTACCTCCGCGCCGAGGCGGCCGTCACCAAGGCGCGCAAGGCGAAGGACGATTTGGTCAAAGCGATCCCGACCTCGATGATCATGGAGGAGATGGACCCGCCGCGAGAGACGTTCCTGCTCGTCCGCGGCGACTACCGCAACAAAGGCGTAAAAGTCACGGCCAACACGCCGGCGTTTCTTCCTGCCATCAAAAAAACAGCCGTTGAAAACCAGGAAGGACGCCTTCGATTAACTGCGCGCGGGTCCGGCCCCAACGATGGCGCGGGCGAGGGTCTGTCAAAAGAGCAAACTGCGAGCGACGTTGCTGTTGCAGGTCCGCCGGTGAGAACGTCCGAAAACCCAACCGACGCCGATTCCTCTCCCACGGCCGCGTCAGCCTCGCCAAAACGGGTAGCAGGAGAGCTCGCCCCGTTGAACCGTCTCGATCTGGCCGCGTGGCTTGTTTCTCCCGATCATCCGCTCACTGCCCGTGTCACGGTGAATCGTTACTGGGCGATGTTCTTCGGCGCTGGTTTGGTGAAAACCCTCAATGACTTCGGGTCGCAAGGTGAATGGCCCAGTCACCCCGAGTTGCTCGATTGGCTCGCGTGCCAATTCCGCGACGGAGGCCAGTCGCGTTCGAATTCAGTCCCGTCATGGGACGTGAAAGGGCTGGTTCGACTCATTGTGACCAGCGCGACGTATCGTCAGTCCGCCGCTGTTACGCCGTTGAAACTTGAGAAAGACCCTTACAATCGCCTGCTCTCGCGCGGCCCGCGATTGCAACTGGACGCCGAGTTCATTCGCGACCATGCGCTCGCTGTTTCCGGTCTGTTGAACCCGAAGATTGGCGGGCCAAGCGTCAAGCCCTACCAGCCGCCGGGAATTTGGGACGGGACCGACTCCAAGTACGAACAAGACCGCGGCGACGCGCTTTATCGGCGCGGCCTTTATGTCTTCTGGCGCCGGTCCGCGCACTATCCGCCCTTTGCCACGTTCGATGCGCCCAATCGCGAAGTGTGCACGTGCTTGCGCCAGCGCACGCAGACACCTCTGCAATCTCTCGTGCTCATGAACGACCCGGCCTTTGTCGAAAGCGCCCGCGCGCTGGCGGAACGCGTCATGCGCGAGGAACCTGCCGACCTGACCCAGCGCCTGACGCGCGCCTTCCGCCACACGCTGGGTCGCATCCCGCAACCTGATGAAATTGCCACCTTGCGACGCACCTACGACGAACAGCTTGCCAACTTCCGCTCCGATGGGAAAGCTGTGGAAGCTTTGCTGGCGATCGGCGAATTGAAATCGGCCGCTTCCATCGACAAGGCTGATCTGGCGGCGATGACGGCCGTGGCGAACGTGCTGTTCAACTTGAACGAGACGATCACAAAATAGATCTTCCGCACTGCCGTGACATTTCAAACCGAGATCGAAAAGACTCTGCCCCGCCGGGCCTTTCTTGCTCGCAGCACGACCGGCCTCGGCGCCTTGGCGCTGGGCACTCTGTTGAATCGCGGCCTTTTCGGGGCCGACGCGGCGATGCATCCATCACCGAAGCCCAAAGGCGCGCTCAAATCGCTCCACTTCGCGCCGAAGGCCAGACGCGTCATTTACCTGTTTCAATCCGGCGCGCCGTCACACATCGATCTGTTCGATCCAAAGCCGAAGCTCGCTCAGATGACGGGGGAGGAACTGCCGCCGAGCGTGCGCATGGGCCAGCGCATCACCGGCATGACCGCCGGCCAAAAGGCGCTGCTCTGTGTTGGTTCTCCGTATCCATTCAAGCGCTACGGAAAAAACGGCGTTGAACTGAGCGAACTGATACCCCACATCGGCAGTATCGTCGATGAAATCGCGATCGTTCGCTCGATGTTTACCGAGCCGATCAATCACGACCCGGCGGTCACCTTCCTCGGCACTGGCCACCAGCAACCTGGCCGGCCGACTGTCGGTGCCTGGCTCAGTTACGGTCTTGGCAACGAGAACGACAACCTGCCCGCGTTCGTCGTGCTCACCAGCGGCGGCGGCGGCCAGCCGCTGCAAACCCGCTATTGGGGCAATGGATTCCTCCCCGGCAACCATCAAGGAGTCCTCTTTCGTGGCCAGGGCGATCCCGTCCTTTACGTGTCGAACCCGCCCGGGCTGAGCCAGACGGCGCGTCGCCAGCTCATCGACGCCATGCAGGAACTCAACCGCAAACAACTCGGCGCGCTCGGTGATCCGGCCATCGCCACCCACATCGAAAATTATGAACTGGCGTTCCGTATGCAAACGAGCGTTCCCGAGTTGATGGACATTGCCAGCGAACCGAAAGAAATCCTCGAACTCTACGGCGCCGAACCGGGCAAGTCATCCTTCGCCAACAACTGTCTGCTGGCTCGCCGTCTCGCCGAGCGCGGCGTTCGATTCATTCAACTTTGTCATCGAGATTGGGACCATCACAATGGCTTGCCCGAAGGCATCAAGACTCAAACCAAAAACACGGATAAAGCCAGCGCCGCGCTCGTGAAAGACCTGAAAGCCCGTGGCCTGCTTGACGACACGCTGGTGATCTGGGGCGGGGAGTTCGGACGCACCGCCTATTCGCAAGGCGAGATCAAGAAGGACAATTTCGGGCGCGACCATCATCCGCGCTGCTTCTCCCTCTGGATGGCCGGCGGCGGCATCAAGCCGGGACTGGTGCTCGGCGCCACCGACGACTTCGGCTACAACGTGACGGAAGACCCGGTCAACGTTCATGACTTTCACGCGACCCTGCTCCACCTGTTAGGCATCGACCACAAGCAACTGACCTATCGCTTCGAAGGCCGCGATTATCGGCTCACCGACATCCACGGCGAACTCGTCGAAAAGCTGCTGGCATAACCGCGAGAAAAGTATTAGATCAAACGAGAACGTCGGTCAAAATCTCGCCGTGCACGTCCGTTAACCGGCGTTCAATACCGTTGTGATAATAGCTGAGCCGTTCGTGATCGAGGCCCAGAAGGTGCAGCAAGGTTGCGTGAAGGTCGTAAATCGTGGCGATGTTTTCCACCGCCTTGTGCCCGAAATCATCAGTCGCTCCGTAACTGAAGCCACGCTTCACACCGGCGCCGGCCAGCCAAACGGTGAACCCGTGCGGATTATGATCGCGCCCGCTGGCGCCCTTCTGAAATGTCGGCATGCGACCGAACTCGGTCACAAAGGCGACCACCGTGTGATCGAGCAGTCCGCGCGCCTTCAGATCACAAATCAGTGCGGCGCACGGTTGATCGAGGATCACGCGATGAATATCGTACTGCGTCTTTAGCGATTTGTGTCCGTCCCAATTCCCGACCCCTTCGCCCATCGCGTAGGAGCCATTGAACAGTTGCACGAAGCGCACGCCGCGTTCGATGAGCCGGCGAGCCAGCACGCAATTGCGGGCGAAGCCAGCCTTCAGTTTGTTCGCGTCATTCACGCCGTAGAGTTGCAGCACAGCCGGGCTTTCCTTGCTCAAATCAGCGACCTCCGCCGCGCTCAGTTGCATCCGGGCTGCCAGCTCGTAGCTGGCGATGCGCGCACTCAAATCACCGTCGCCGGGATGTCGCCCGAGATGGCGGTCGTTCAAAAGCTTTAGAAAATCGCGCGTCCGGCTCTCGGCGGCAGATGAAATCTCCGCCGGGATTTCAAGGTTTGGAATCGGCTTGTCCGCAGTGAAGGCGGTCCCCTGGAACGCGGCGGGCAGAAAGGCCGAGTTCCAATGGTTGGGCCCGACCTGCGGCACGCCGCGCGGATCGGGAATGGCGACGAAGGCAGGCAAATCCTGATTCTCACTGCCGAGCGCATAGGTCACCCAGGATCCGGCGCTGGGAAACCCGTCGAGAATAAAACCGGTGCTCATCTGATTCTCGGCCGGGCCGTGGGTGTTGGACTTCGCGGTCATGGAGTGGATGAAGCACAAATCGTCGGCCAACTCAGCCAGGTGCGGCAGCATGTCCGAAATCATCTTCCCGGACTGGCCGCGCGGACGGAACTCCCACAACGGTTTCACCAGGTTCCCGTTCTCGCCCTGGAATGTGATGAGCTTGTCCTGGCCGGGCATCGGTTGGTCGTGGCGTTTGATGAGTTCCGGTTTGTAATCCCACACCTCGAGGTGGCTGAGCGCACCGGAGCAGAAAATCACCAGAACGTTTTTCGCCTTGGGCATGAAGTGCGGCGCACGCGGAGCGTAAGGATGCTCCGGCGACCACTGCGGGCGAATGGCTGAGGCGCCGAGGAGCTTTTGCTCGGCAAGGAGCGACACGAGGGCAATGCTGCTCAAGCCGGTGCCGGCGCAGCGCAGAAACGCCCGGCGATTCAGCAGCCCGCGTCCGGCGTTTGAGAGGGTGGCCTCGCTCATGGGTCAGTCCAGATAAGTGAACTCGTTTGCATTCAAGAGGGCGCGGCAAACCATCGTTAGATTCTCCTGGCGCGCGAGTTTCACTGCCGCGGCGAGCTCCTGGCGATCGGGTTCGCGCTGAAACGCGAGCGCGAAGGCGCGGCGCACCTGGGCGCTGGCATCGCGGCCACATTCCTGTGCGAGCCGTTTAGCGAAGAAACCCGTTTGCTGCATCATGAAGCGGCTGTTCAGAAGATTGAGGGCTTGCAGGGGTGTCGTGCTGCGGCTGCGCTTCGGGGCAATCTGGCCGGCGTCTGGACAATCGAAGGCGCCGAAGACTCCGTCCGGACGCTGGCGGACGATCGTGCCGTAGATCATTCGCCGAAAGGTGTCCGGCGTCCAATCGTGCCGCGGTGTGTAAACCCGCACGTAGTTGTCGTTCGGCTCAAAGAAGCTGAAGCCGGGTCCGCCCATGCGCAGATCGAGATTGCCGCTCACCGCCAGAATCGAGTCCCGAATCACCTCGGCTTCGAGACGACGCGGCGGGAATCGCCATAGCAGAGACGAATTGGCATCGACCGCCACGCCGTCTCGACGCCAATCGCTCGCCTGGCGATAAGTGCTGGAGTTCAGCATCAGGCGGTGCATGTGTTTGATGCTCCAGTCATGCTCAACGAACTCGGCGGCGAGCCAGTCGAGCAATTCGGCATGCGTCGGGCGCGCGCCGTTTGCTCCAAAGTCGCTGGGCGTGCCGACCAACCCCTCCCCGAAATGGAATTGCCAGATGCGATTCACCATCACGCGCGCCGTCAGCGGATTGGATGGATGAGTGATCCATCGAGCAAGTGACAGGCGTCTCTGCTGATCCTCACTGAGGTTTGCGGCGACAGAGGCTGGTCCTTTTTCTGAGCCCGGTAAATCGCTCAGCGAGAACTTCACCGGAATCGCACCCAGCGCCGCAGGCTCAACCGGCTCGCGCTTCTGCATCGGATCGCCGCGATGCAACCGGTGGGTCGTCTCCGGCCTGGCCATGAACGTGCCGCCATAAATCATCGCTGACCTGGCCAGCTCCGAGATGCGCGACTCAAGTTCGGCGCGTTCCGCCAGCAATGCCTTCGCTGATCGCGCTTCACTTGGAATCAAGGCTGCGACGCTAAGCGTGGCTGATTTTTTGGCATTGGCCACATAAGGCTGCCGATCGTCCGAAGACGCCACGAGCTGCCAGGCGTTGGAACCAGCAGAAACCTCGATGCGATACTCCAGGGCCAGTCGGTCAACGAACTTTTGCTCACGATCCCGGCCCCAGATGATTTTGTCGATGACGACATTTTCAGGAAACTCCAGTTGGACCCAGCCCTGGCCGCGTTGGTTGGAAATCCAACTGCGGCCGTTGCCGTGCCTGCCATCGTTGATGTGTTCGAGCCGGTGAATGTCGGAATTTGGAAACACGCTCGACGCGCGCGCCGAGGTTCCGTTTGTTGCCAGAGCGATGTTTCGCGCCGCCGATGCAGCCGCGTAAACCTCCAGCTCGTCAATGCAAGGCTCGGCGTCGGTGGTTTTCGAAATCGTAAAGCGGATTTGCCTGGCTGAAACCGGGGCGAAGCGTTCGACATTCTTGCGCGCGTTGACCGGCGCCCGCAGCGCATTCGTGTCCGGCGCCAGGGGTCTTGCCAGCGGTTCGAATTGCTCCAACTCGCGTTCGACTTCCGCCAATCGCTGACGCCGTTGTTCAAGTTCCCTTTCGCGCGCGGCAGTATCGGCTGCGTGCAACTTGCGTTCCCCGTGTTGCACGCCTTCGAAGACGGCTCTCATCGCGTAATACTCCAGCTGCGGGATGGGATCGAATCTGTGATCGTGACAACGGGCACAGCCCACGGTCAGTCCGAGGAACGCGCTGCCGGTCGTGCTCACCATGTCATGCAGTTCATCCGCGCGTTGATTGGCCGTGAGCACCGGGTCGGGACTCTTCACCTGGTCCCACGGGCCGCCGGCGATGAACCCGGTTGCTTCGTCCACGCCGACCGTGTCGCCGGCAATCTGTTCGAAGATGAAGCGGTCGTAGGGCTTGTCCTCGTTGAAGGCGCGGATGACGTAGTCGCGATAGGGCCACGCGCTGGCCCGGGGCTGATTCATCTCGAAGCCGTGGCTCTCGGCGAAGCGGACCACGTCCAACCAATGGCGCGCCCAGCGTTCGCCGTAGCGCGGCGACGCAAGAAGGTTCTCGACGAGCTTCTGGTACGCCTCTGGGTCCTTGTCTGCCACAAACGCGTTCACCTGTTCGGGCGTGGGCGGCAGGCCGAGCAGGTCGAAATGAAGCCGCCGAATGAGTGTCCGCCGATTCGCTTGCAGCGAGGGCCTCAGATTCTTTTCATGCAGTCGGGTGGCGATGAAGATGTCGATTGGATTCGCGCTCTTGCTGCCGCGGCTCCAGTCCGTGGCCACAGGCGTTCGCGTCACTGGTTTGAACGCCCAATGCTCCGATGGCGGAGCTTTCGACATGTCCGCATCGGCGCTCCACAGTGGATGCAGGGCCGCTGCGAGGGCGACGACGGACGCCGATATTGGCAGCATCTTCATGCGCGTTTGACCCGTGTCTGCCCTCTTATAGCCCGCGCGCGGGCTTGGGCCAAGGTCGATCCGCTGATGCTCATTCCATTCGTAGCATGGTCGGTGCGGCGGTGGTCTCATGCCCGGCCACAAAAATGGTCATCACCTCATCACGAAGTTGCGCGTCAGTCATGCCCCGGCTGGTGCCTTCCTCACAGGCGGAAAGGAGCATACTGAGCAGATCGTCATGGCGGTGCGGCTGCTGCCGGCGTGCCTGGATGATGTCCCGAACGATCTTGTTAGCGATGTCAGCGACCGAAACTGGATTTAATTGAAGGGCGTGGGAAACCGGCGCGGCAACAGGAACAGCCAGGGCCGGCGCAGCATGCGCAGGGCGTCTTCGTTGAGCGTCGCAATATGGTGGCTCACGTGCGCAGCCCCCTGCACATCGGAGCTGAACATGGCGCGTGCGATGATGACACGGCCCACGAGAGGCGTGGATTGCAGCCACAGCGCGATGGCCGGGTTCGCTGCAGCATGGTTAGGCCATCCGATACTCTTTGCGTCCATAAATCCAAGTGCCCTCGCATTGAAGTTCGGCGGGATAATCGCACCGAACGAAGTGGAAATGAAGAGCGAAATCCGCTGCGTCCTGATACTCCTCCAAGACCAAATCACGTGCTCCCGCGTTCAAATCACTCTACAACTGTTCGCTAACTGGGCTGTCAATGTAGAACCAGACATCGATCGACTGTGGCTTACGCTCCATCGAGATGGCTCGAATCTCTGGTGTGACCTCTCCGACAAGTCAGGCAATCCGCCCAAAGGAATGGCAATAGGTCCGATGCCAATTCGCCACAGCACAAACTACCCCTTTACAATCCGGGCCCAGCTTGCTATTGCCGCATTGTTGAGCCAACGCGGTCTTCGTACCGTGACCTCGCTTTCTCAACAAAACAGCAGCTCAACCTCAACATATGAAACAACACACTATGAAAAGAAACCTGCAAACGCTTGCTGTGCCTGCCTCAATCGCGGCAAGCTTTTTAATCGGATGTTCCAGTGCACCAAAGATTACAGACCGGACTGATCCAACGCGGACGAGTGTCGTCCACGTAGAAGAGGGCTACGATACATTCGGGAGAAAATGGGAGGACGAAACCAAACAGCCCGTGACCCAGCCCGTGACCCCCGCCGGGAAACCGGAAGTGCTCAGCCGCAATGAATTCGTGCTTCTAAGCTATACGGGCACAATCACCGACATTGATTACCCGAATCGAGAGATGACGCTTAAGGGCCCGGAAGGCCGGCTCGAAACTTTCTTCGTGGACAAAAAAGTGCAACGGTTCAACGAAGCCAAGGTCGGCGATAAAGTGTCCGCGGATTATTATCTTGGAGTCAACGCGGAAGTCCGCAAGCCGACTGCTGAAGAGGAGCAGAACCCGCTGGTCGTGCTGGAAACCGCCGGCAGGGCGGGGCCGGATGCACCGCCGGCTGCCCATAGTATGCGGCGGATTCGCGCGGTGGTTACCATCGAAAGCCTGGATCGGAGGGCTCAAACCGTCACTGTCAAAGGCCCGCGCGGAAAGTATTTCACTGCGCGCGTGGCTGATCCCTCCCGATGGGAGAAAGTGCGCATCGGCGAAACTATCCTGATGACCTTTACTGAATCGACCGCCATTTCGTTGAAACCGGCGGGGAACTAGACAGCAAAGTAAACCTCCTCAAAGGAGCCGGCGTTGCCAGTGCCGCAATGCCCGCGCTCGGGCAGGTGCGATTTACGGCGCACTGTCAAAGACTTTCTGTCCTACTGCCGCCTGGTCAAAGGCACGGTGGCCAGCGCCGGCAAGATCAAGGGCCTGCGCGGAGCCAAGCTGGGCAATCCGTATCTGCGTTGGGCCTTCGGCGAAGCGGCCGTCATCGCCAAACGCGATCACTTCCGCATCCGACCGTTGGCTCAGCGGCTGGAAGCGCAGATGGGCGGCAATAAATTCAAAGCCAATACAGTTATCGCCATCAAGCTGGCCCGCGCTGTCTATTTCATGCTCAAGAACAAAACGGTGTTCGATCCCGAGCGGCTGGCCAGCGCCCTGGCCAGGAATTGATTTGGCCCTGGCCGCAGTCAACCCGGCACGTCTAACTGGATGCGATCAACGGCTATGCCCCTAAGAGTCACAGAGCCAAACTTCTTGGCGCACGTAGCGCCTGGCACTCTGCGTTGGGCCAGCCAGCAATCCGGCGATTCGATTGGGAGCTGCGGCCAGGTGCCTGCCGGCCACTTGACTTGGCTGCTGCATTTGGCTTATCGATGCTTTGACCTTACCCAAAGGGACGAGGGAAACAGGACTGGCCACCGCCCTCTTGTTTCCTTCGTTCGAAAAGGGATGGAAGAGCTCTTTGGGGCCGCTGGCGCAGCCCTTTGGCCGCGACATAACCTCGGAACGTTTTGAATTTATTTTGGAGCATCCGCCCCAATGGCAAGTCCACCAAAAACTGGAACCGCACACTCCTTGGCAACGAGCAGTGAAGCGGCAGCCGCCTTCAATTTGAATGGATAGCCCTTGGGTGTACTGCGTGAGTTTCTGGACCGCGCTGCGGCGTTGGATCGCGGCGCTGGAAGGCCCCGTGAGGTTGAGGGTTTAAAGGTGACAACTCCACACTGGCCCGATTGAGTCCAAATAGGTGTTTAGTCGGACTCCGCTGCTACGAACCCGAGCACCAGAATTCCGGTGAGCGCAATCTGCCGGTCGAAAGAGCAACATGCCAATGTCGAAAGGATTAGCAGGATGGTGACTGCACACCAGGCAAACCAAATGTGCGCCGGAGTCCCGTGCGGGAAACAGAATGGGATGATACAGGTCAACCCAATCACCGCCACCTCCACTGCTGTGAAGTAAATCTGCAACCAACCGCGAAAGTTTTGTGGTGTGGTCTGCATCATAGTGCGAGTCGGCCTAGACAGGGCTCAGCCACGCCGGACCAAGAGACGTGAACCGCGCAGCGGAACTATGACCGCTCACCGGCGTTGGCTGTTAGGCGGCGTTGGACAAATCATAAAGTGTGACCCGTGACTGAGCACCTCGGTTTCTCTCCGACTCTGCCAATGGTGTACGACCCTCCGCTGGGACACGTCGGCTTCTCG
>Ga0137465_1000103_pt1 | contig 69140 bp, 67 predicted proteins | sample EasRivERMGT828_2_FD_104906 | JGI IMG/M metagenome (GOLD analysis project Ga0137465, IMG submission 104906) | Soil microbial communities from meander-bound floodplain in the East River, Colorado, USA - East River MetaG ERMGT828_2 | ecosystem: Environmental > Terrestrial > Soil > Floodplain ... | reverse complement strand
GGAATCGCGCGCAGCTGCTCGATCATGCCGCGCGCTTGCTCGGCATCCTCGCGCGACGCGGGGCGGCTGCCGATCGCCATGCGCTGGATGACGTCGATCGGCGTCGCCTGGCGGAAGTACTCGACAAAGCCGGGGTCGTCGTAGACCAACGCCCGGTAGGCGGCGCGGCTGTCGCGGGCAATGTCTTCCATGATTCGCGTCCACGCGGCCTCGCGGGGCTCGGGCAGGCGGGGGGGGGGCAGAGCGGTCGCGAGCGTCACGGCGCTGACGGTCTGCTCGAGCGTGCGCATCGCGATGCCACGCAGGCCGTATTTGGCATTGATCACTTCGCCCTGCTCGGTCACACGCAGCCGCCCCTTCACCGATCCTCGCGGCGCGCTCAGCATCGCGCTCGCGATTCTGCCGCCGCCGCGGCTGACGGTGCCGCCCCGGCCGTGGAAGAAGGTCAGATCGACACCTGATCGCTCCGTCGTCTCGACCAGCGCGGCCTGGGCCCGCTGCAGGGCCCAGCGCGACGCGGCGATCCCGGCGTCCTTGTTGCTGTCGGAATATCCGATCATGACCATCTGATGCATGGCGCGCGCGGCGAGGTGCGCGCCGTAGTACGCGTCGCCGAGCAGCTCCTGTACGATGCCGGGTGCGCGTTCCAGATCAGCCACAGTCTCAAAGAGCGGCGCAACATCGAGCGGCACATGTTTTCCACCACCCGCGAGCCCCCCCCACTGCGCCAGCACCAGGACAGCGAGGATGTCGTCCGCGCCTTCCGTCATGCTCACGATGTACGGGCCCACGGACGTCTCGCCGAACCGGGCGCGACACTCGGCAACCGCCTTGAACACTTCAAGGACGCGCGTGGCCTGTTCATCGGGCGGTCCCTGAGGACCTTCACCACGTTCGAGTATCTGCTGGAGCCGTGCGACGCGATCGGCCGGGGTGCGGGCGCTCCAAGCCGCGTCTCCCAGCAACGTCGCGATCACCGCGCGATGCACGTGCGCGTGTTGCCGCAGGTCGATCGTCGCCAGGTGAAAGCCGAACGTCTCGACGCGGCGGAGCAGGCGCCCCACGCCGAACATGCCCGCATGCTCGCCGCGGTGCGCGCGCAGACTCTCGATGACCGCCCGCAGGTCGCGCTCGAGCTCGGCGGCAGCGGCGTACCCGTTCGACTCCTCGCGTCTGGTTGCGTCGAGGCGCGCCGCGATCAGACCCAGCAGCACGCGGTAGGGCATGTCGTGATAACGGTTGGGGATCGCGGCTAACGCTCTGGGGAACTGCGGGCTGTAGCTCGCGATCCGCTCGCGCACGTCGTCATTCACGCCCGTGAGCCTCGCAGACTGCGAGAGCCGGCGCGCCAGCTCCGCCGCCTCGCGGCGATAGCGATCGAGGATCAGCTCCCGTTGGCGCGCGAGCGCGGCACGCAGCGTTTCGGCCCCGGCGTTGGGATTGCCGTCCATGTCGCCGCCGACCCAGGAGCCAAATCGCAGCAGCGGCTGGACCGGAGCGCCGAGGACCTGTTCCAGCTCTTCGTAGAACGGGGGGACGATGCGGTACACGACGTCCGTCAAGTAGAAGAGCACGTTTTCGAGCTCGTCCATGACGGTGGGGCGCGCCGAGGGATGCGGATCGGTTTGCCAGGCCGCGGTGACTTCCTCACGAATGCGCGCGAGCGCGGCGCGCTCTTCATCGGGCGTGCGCGACGGATCGAGTCGCTCGACGAGCAGACGGCCGATCACCTGCTCCTTCTCGAGCAGCGTGCGCCGTGTCGCTTCGGTGGGATGCGCGGTGAACACCGGCTCGATCCGCAGTTGCGGCGGCGTGATGCCCGCGGCGGCGAGCCGGCCGAATGTGTCTTTGAGACTACCTTCCTGCGGTGCGGCGGCGTCGCGCAGGTAGTCGCGCCGGCGCCGGATGCGATGAATCCGCTCGGCGAGATTGACGACTTCGAAGTAGGTCGCGAACGCCCGGATCAGCATTTCGGCGTCGTGCGCAGGCAGGCCCTTCACCAGCCCGTGCAGCTCGTCGTCCGCAGACGCGATCGCGGCGTGACGCGACCGTTCGACCAGCTGGAAGAACTCCTCGCCGCATTGCTCGCGCAGCACATCGCCGACGAGCGCGCCGAGCGTCCGGACGTCGTCCCGAAGCGGCGCGTCTTTCGGCGCGAACTCGGTCAGGGCGCCTCGGCGGAATGGAACAGCCTGGCGGCGCCAATCCCCCACGCCGGGAGATCGATCGAGGCGCGCCCGTCGCTCCCGACGGCAATCGGATCGCCGTTCTGTTCGACGATAGTGGTGCGCCGCGCGAGCTTGAACGCGTACGCGGCCGGCCATACGCCGACGGCGCGCGCCTGTCCGGAGACGTCGAGCAGCTTCACGATCACGCCTTCGCCGTCGTCCGCAAGCTTCGCGCCCACGACCATTGCGTTCTTGTCGGCGTAGAACAGCGCGCGATCCTTCGTGATCAAGGGACCCGGTGTCGTGTTCGTGTACGAGGGGCTCACATACAATGGATCGCACGCCGCCCACCCGCGGCGCACGGGCTCCGCCGCATCGCCGGGGGCGAGGAGCGATATGCGAAACCGAAAGATGACATTCCCGCCCTGCGACGCGGCGTAGTTGGTGTGCCAGTAGTTGTTCATCGCGTACGCGAACAACGTCCCGTCGGGGGGGGGCACGCTGCTGCGCCGCCACTGGCCCCGGAACAGGTCGTTCAACGTGAACAGCGGCGTGTCGGGCGCGCTCCAGAGCAGACCGTCATTCCCTTCGCGCAGCCACACCCAATGCGCGTGACAGTACCAGTCGCGACAGCTCCCCGGCTGTTGATCGCGATCGACCACCATGCGGCCGAGCGGGACTTCAACCTCGACGGTTGGCTTTGTGAACGCGAAGGGGAACGCGACGTACAGCGCTTCCTTGGCGAGCGTCGGCGTCTTGGTGATGCGGTTCTCGACGTCGACCCACGGCAGCTCGTCGTACAGCGTCACCGTCGAGACGATCGTCGGAAACCCATCCAGCGCCCGCTCGATCACCAGCCGCACACCGATGCCCGGCAGCTTTTCACGCCGGCAGCGAACGAAGCGCGCCTGGGTAATGTCCAGTTGGGGGGCGTTCTTGAGGTCGTTGCGGTCGCCGGTCGTCCAGAGTGCGCTGCGCGCGCCGCCGCGGGCATAGATCAGCTGATTGAGGCCGGACCACTCCGACGATTTGACGCGCTCTTTGCCGTCCGGGCCCGTCAGGGATCGAATCGCGCCGCTCGCGCCGTCGAGCGTGACCGTGAAGCGGCCCGCGCTCGCCTCGAGCGCGTCGCCATCGGACGCCGGCGGCTGGGGGGGGCGATCGGATTCGGTCAGCGCGACGTAGCCGAGCGGTGGCACGTCGCGGAACAGCACAAGCGCGTCGCCGTCGTCGAGATCGACCGAGGACAGCTCGCGCCCCTCGTACGCAAGCGTTTTGCCCGCGCCCCCCGACACGCGTGCAACGTCCGTGCGTTCCCACGTACCCGCGTTGAATACGAGCCGGCCACGCCCCGCGCGCGTCGCCCGGCCCAATCGTAGCAAGCCCTCGCGCAGCAGATCGCCGGCGCCGGCTGCCGCCGCGTTGATGAAGCGCTTCTTGTATTCCCATTGCGCGACCGTTTGCCGGGATGTCGGGGCGTCGATGCTCTCCGCGGCACCCCAGGTGTGCTCGCCGAACATCAGCAGGTCTCGCCACAGCGTGGTGCGCGCATCGGCCCCCCCCCGTTTGCGCGCGTCGTCGTCCTCCCCCCGCGCGATGCGGTCGCCCCAGAGCTCCACGATTTCCACCGCCCGGGCGGCAAGCTGCGCGGACCGGAACGCCGCGAGCTCGGCGGCTGTGGAAGCAGCGCCATCTTCCCAGTAGAGACCGGTGTCGCCGCGACGCACGGGGATCTTGGTCCCGTAGCGCCGCTCCACGTCCCGGAAAAAGTCCTCGGCGCGGCCCGCGACGATCCGGGGCCATATGAAGCGCCGTCCGAATTCCTGCAGATTCGTGACCAGCGCTTCCTTCATAAGAGCGTTGTCCTGCCAGTCGGCGCCGTACAGCAGCGCGATGTCATACGGCCAGTTTTGCGCCAGCAACGCCGGCTGATTGAGCAGCCATTCCGAGAGCCGGCGTCCCATCTCTTCCGGCCCGGCGTCGAAGCCGAAGCGCGTGCCGTCGCCATAGTGGTGCGCGCGCCAGTGCAGCACACGGCTGCCGTCCGGCCCCTCCCAGTAGTAGAGCTGCGGGTAGATCGTGCCTTCCGCGCCGGCGCTCGCCGGCAGCAGGGGCACCGCGCGCTCGGGGTTGGGACCGCTCGCGAGGTACTTCACGCCGCTCGCGGCCAGCAGCATCGGGAACGTCAGCGGTTGTCCGGGCACGTCGGTGATCTGGGCCGAGAGAAAACTCAAGCCCCGCTCGCGCGCGAGTTTGCCCGCGGGCCAGGTGAGACGCGCGAATGTCTCGTGGTCGAGCAGCCCGGTGAGCATGTTCGCGAACAGCGCCTGCCAGCCGATCCTGCCGTCGCGGATCGCCTGCACGAGCGCGTCGCCCGCATCTGCGGAGCGATTCTCCAGAAATGACAACACCTGCAGCGCGCACTCCGCCGTGAAGTGGAAGTCGCGATTGCTCGCCAGCCGCGCGAGCGCCGCATCGAGATTCTTGCGATGCGTTTCGAGCGCCCGCTCCTGGAGATCGGTGTATCCGACGTCGGTGTGAATCGACGCGAGCCAGTACAGCGTCCAGCGTTTCGGCGGGGAGAGCCGCAAGCGCCGCCGCGCGGCGCGATCTTTGCCGATTTCGACGTCGACTTGAAAATCGGACGGTTGCGACAGCGGCACCCACAGCTCGCCGCTCAGCGCGACGCCGTCGGACGACGGCAGCAGGCCGGCGGTGCCGATCAGCGCGCCGCGGGCGTCGGTCACACGCGCGCGCGCGGCCGGCGCGCTCAATCCTGAAACGAAGACGCGCACGAGATTGCGGCGTCCATCCGGCTGCTGGAACAGCGCCGTGGGGCGCACGTCGATCACCGGCTGTTGCGCGCCACCGGGCGCGGAGCGCCGCACGAGCGGGAGCGTCCCGAGCCAGGCGAGAAAGGCGCGACGGTCGAAAGGAAGCATGGGGCTGCTATAACTTACCGCAGCTTGACTGTCCGGGTCCCCTCTGTACGTTTCGCGCGCCCGTCACCCAGGTCCCTCAACAGGAGCCAGCATGAAGCGCATTGCATTGGCTGTGGCGCTGGTCGTCATGGCTGCCGGCGCGTGCAAGAAGGCCGAAGACCGCGGAACCGCCGCGGACTCCACGCGCGCCGATTCGATGATGATGTCTGACTCGATGCACGCGGACACCACGCATCACATGGCGCCGGATACGGCCAAGGCGCGCCGTCCGTAACAGCGTTGTGAACGGAGTCGTGAAGCCCGGGCGGTACCCGGGCTTTTTGTTTTCAGCGAACCGAGCGCGCGATCGCGGATCGCGTGTCGAACGGCGGCACCCACCCGAGCTCGCGGCCGATCCGTTCCGTGGAGTAAGGATTCTCCCCCAGGATGAACGACAGCGCGGCGCTGCCGAGTCCCGCGTAGCGCCCCGGGAAGAGCCCCTTGAGCAAGGTGCTCCAGGCCGCGATTCCCGCTCGGACCAGTCCCACCGGCACCGGCACGAAGCGGGGACGGCGGCCGATCGCCTGCGCGAACGTGGCGAAGAACTCGCGCTGGCCGAGCAGGGGCGGGGCATCACGGGTCACGTGGTACGCGCGAAATCCCGAGGCCCCTGGGGCGGGGCCATCGAGCGCTGCGACAATAGCGGACGCCACGTTGCCGGCGTAGACGCATGACAGGTGATTGGTCCCCGCGCCGATCTGCGGCAACAATCCGCGCTTGAGCGTGGCGACGAGACGCCGCGTGAACACGCGATCGCGCTCCCCGTAAATGACGTTGGGGCGGATCGCGACCGCGGTGAGGCCGCCGCGGCGGGTCTCCTCCTGCACGAGCAGCTCGGCGGCGCGCTTGGTGCGGGCATAGAAATCCGCCGCGGGGAGCGGCTGAAACGGGTAGTCCTCGGTGACGCCGTCCTTCCCGGCCGCGTACACCTCGGTGCGGCCGTAGACGGCGACGGACGAAACGTGAATCAGCCGGGCGCCAGACTTGCGCGCGGCATCGATCGCGAGCCGGGTCCCACCCACGTTGACGCGCGTGAACTCGTCGAATGCATCGCGTGTGACGACCAGCGCCGCGGCGTGCACGATGGCCCCCCCCCGAACACCCCGCGCGGCCCGCTCCCAGGCCCCGGCGTCGGTCACGTCGCCGATCACCGGCTCGGCGCCGAAGGACTCGACGAGCGCGCGGGCGTTCGCGCGCACGAGCGCGCGCGGCCGCTCGCCCCGGGCACGCAATGCCTCGAGGACGTGCGTGCCCACGAGGCCGGCGGCGCCGGTGACGAGAACCGTCACGCGGGAGTGACGGTGGGCGCGTCGAAGGGCAGGTCCACGACTCTTGCTTCGCGGCCCGCCGCGCGCACCCGGGCGCCGATCGGAACCTCGCGGCGCACGATCGCCAGACCAATCCAGCGGCCCAGCACCGAGCCGCCGCCATCGGGCAGCCAGGCGATGCTGGTGACGCGCCCCACCTCACGCTCGTCCTGCGTCACCGCACTCCAGCCGCTCGCGGGCGCAGCCGGCGGATCGCTCTCGAACAGCAGGCCCCGCAGCTGGCGGTTGGCGTGCCCGCGGAAGTGCAGCCGGCTGACGGTTTCCTGGCCGGTGTAGCAGCCCTTGGTATACGACACGCCGCCGATTTCGTCGAAGCGCACTTCCTGCGGAATGGTCTTGTCGTCGACCTCCGACGCGAGCCGCGGCCAGCCGGCCAGAATCCGAGCCAGCTCGAGCGCGTCCGGGCTCGCGCGGTGCGCGCCGGCGCCCGCCAGACGCTGATGCAACACGGCGCGGTGCGGGGCGGCGGTGGTGATCTGGAAAACGAACGGCGCGAGCTCGCTCGCGCGCGCGACCTCGACCGGGATGTCGCCGGCCTTGCCTTCCACGGTACGGCTTGGTCCCGGCGGGACGGGGAGCCCCGCCGCGCCCATCACCGCAACGCTGTGGGCGCCCGCCAGTCGCAGCACGCCGAGATCGTCGCTGCGATCTTCGAAGCGCGCGAGCCGCGGCGGGATCGAACGCTCGAAGATCGCGCGCGCGCGCTCGCGTCCCTCAACCGGGACGGTGAACCGGACGCGCGAGCCCAACCGCGCGGCCCACCCATCCACCACCATCATCCCTTTGGGTGTCAGCAGCGCCCCATACACGAACGCGCCGTCGCCGGGTTTTTCGATGTCGTTCGTCAGCAGTCCCTGAAAGCAGACGATGGCTCCGGTGCCGGCGCCGGTCAGCTCGATCACCCCGGTGTCGACCGGGGCCACGATCGCCCCGGCGCGCAGCTGATCGACGACTTCGGCCGGCACGGCGTCCCGCTCGAGTCGCGTGACGGTGAGGTCGCTCACAAGGCCGCCAATTCCGCGGCGGTGTGACCGGCCAGCGAATCCCAGACCCGGGCGGCGCCCCGGCCCTCGAGGTGCTGAATCGGATGACTGGTGGTGAGCACGATGCACGGCATCCCGGCAGCGAGCGCCGCCTGAAGTCCGGGCACCGAATCTTCGATGACGACGCAGCTCGCCGCAGCGATCGGTGCGGGACCGCTCGACCGGTGGCTGAACGCCTGAAGCGCGGCAAGGTAGGAGGCAGGATTCGGTTTGGAGTGGGGCACGTCGCCCGCCGCCACGATGACTTCGAAATGTGGCGCCAGATCCGTGCGGGCGAGGAGTGTGTCGATCTCGCGCCGCAGCGCGCCCGAGACGATGCCCAGACGAAAGCGCTTGGCAGCGTCGCGCACGAACTCGCGGGCCCCCGGGACGAGCTGCAGCGACGATTGTACGAGCTCCAGGTATACCTTCGACTTCGTGTCGACGAGGAACTTCAGCAGTTCCGTCGTCAGCGTACGCTGCGCGCGCCGGTAGGCTTCGACGAAGCCGGAGCGATCGTCCAGGCCGAGATAATGCGCGTAATAGTCCTCGCGCGTGAGCGCGATGCCCTCCTCGGCGAGGACGCGCTGCAACGCTTCGCAGTGCTGCGGCTCGTCATTCACCAGCACGCCATTGAAGTCGAACAGCACCGCCTGGATCACAGAATCTCCTTCAACCAGCGGACGATGTTGGGCCAGCACGACGCGCGCGCGCGCGGACTCAACACGAGACCCCGGTGCGACAACCCGGGCTCGATCGCGAGGGCTTTACGCGCCGTCCCGACGCGTTCTACCACCTGGCGGCACGCGGCGGGTGGCGCGAAGATCCGGTCCGAGGCGCCTGCCACTCCCAGGTAGGGAATGCTCAGGGCCGCGAGTCCGGCAAAGTAGTCGAAGCCGTCGGTCCCCATCCACGCGCCCCGCACGTTCCACTCCATCCATTCGGCGATGATCTCCGCCGCCTCGTCCTCGTTGCCGAACCGCAGCGCCCGCGCGGGAAACCGTCCCAGGGCGCGTGACACGGCGATCGTCAACGCCGCGAGTGAGCGGCGCACCGGTCCCAGGCGCCGTGGCCCCGGGGTACCGAGCGTCACAACGGCGCGGATCGGCGCGGCAGCCGCAACGCGCGCCAGCCAACACAACCCCGCGGCTCCCCCGGCGGAGTGACCGAGCCAGGCGAGCGGGGCGCCGTCCGTTTCCTCGCGCACGCGCGCGACGAGTGTCGGTGTGTCATGCAGGATCCAGTCCTCGAACGTCCATGCTCCCCGCCGCGGTTCGCGCGCACTCTCGCCATGGTGGCGGAGGTCGGCGAGCCAGACATCGAATCCGGCGGCGCCCAGAAAGTGCGCCAGACCGCCGCCTCCGGCACCGGGGGCCTCGGGGGGGGGGGCCTCCGCGCCATCGGGGGAATACAGCCAACAACGATGGTTGGTGAACGCGCCGTGCACGAGCAGCACCGCCGGCCGGCCGTCGCGGTGCGCGCGCAGCCGGTGCAGCGCCAGCTGCACCCCGTCCGGCGTCATGATGTGGCGCCCGGCCGCTCCGCCGCTCATTCGTAGCGCCCGGCGGCGCGGTAGGCGTCGTCGAGCAGCTCGACCGGATGCCGGACGTGCCCAGGGATCCGCGCCGCGGCGAGGCCGGCGCCCAACTGCATCAGGCAGCCCGGGTTGCCCGTCGCGACCACTTGGGGAGCCGCTTCGCGCAAGCGCGCGAGCTTGGGCGCGAGCACGGCGCGCGACATCTCCGGCTCGAGCATGGTGAACAGTCCCGCACTGCCACAGCACTCCGCCGCGCCCGGCACGGGTACCAACGTGAGCAGCGGAATCGCGGCGAACAGCTTCAGCGGAGGTACGGCGACGCCTTGCGCATGCAGCAAGTGGCAGGGTGGGTCGTACGCAACATGCAGATCGAGCGGGGCGCCGGGAACCGGGGACGGCGCCAGCAGCTCGGTGACGTCGCGGACGCGCGCTGCAAACCGCTCGCTCCGCGCATCGCCGACGAGATGGCCGTATTCCTTCATGAGTGCGCCGCAACCGGCGCTGTTGACGACGATCGGCTCATCGCTATCTCCGAACGCTGCGATATTGACTCGCGCGAGGGCACGCGCCGCGTCCGGCAGTCCGGCGTGCGCATGCAGCGCTCCGCAGCAGACTTGACCGGGGACCTCACGGACGTCGTAGCCGTTCACGGCCAGGGTGCGCACGGTCGCATCGTGGACATGAGAGAAGAGGCCTTGTTGGACGCAGCCCCGGAACAGCAACGCGGAACGCGGAAGTGCGAACGCGGAACTTACTTCTCTGTTCCGCGTTCCGCGTTTCACGTTCCGCGTTGGCTTCGTCGCCGGCAACATCCCAAGGGCGAACCGGATCCTGCCCCATCCAGCGATGCCGCGCGGCAGCACGGATCTCAGCAGCCGGGCACACCGGTAGACAGCCCCGCTCACCCCCGGCGTCGTTAGCGCCCACAGCGCCAGGCGCGCCAGCAGGGGGACGCCGCGGGCGGCCGTGATCCGCGCGCGTGCGGCCTCGAGGCCCTGAGCGTAGCGGACTCCTGAGGGGCAGACCGGTTCGCAGGCGCGGCACCCAAGGCAGCGATCGAGATGATAGGCGAGTGCCGGGTCGGTCTCCGCGAGATCACCGCGCTCCAGTGCCCGCATCAGCTCGATGCGTCCGCGGGGCGAATCGGATTCATCTCCGGTGGCGAGAAAGGTGGGACAAGCTTGCAGACAGAACCCGCAGTGTACGCACGCGTCCAGCCCTTCGAATCCGCCTCGAACCCCCCTCCCCGTCATGAGCCTTCGGTGGCGACGACGAGGGCACCCCCGGGATCGAATGTGCGTCGTAGGCCCGCGACCAGCGGGCCTACGCCTTCGCGATACGCGCCGAAGTGGCCGACCGCCCCGCGCACCGGCCACGGCGCGCGCTCGAGCGTCATCGGGACCTCCATACCGGCGAGCGTGCGGCGCAGCCGTTGCAGCCGGTCGATGCTCGTGTCGCCGGTCCACCGGATCGCGCCCGCGGCCGGCGACGCGGAGATCCATTCGTCCCCGAGCTGGTGCTGGAGCAGGTCGAGCAGCTCGTCGCTCGTGGCCGGGACACCGCCGATGCGGAAGGTTACCGGCCGCACCGCGAATCCCTCGGCGAGGCGCATCCAGAACGCGTGCGCCTCTTCCGCGCGGAGCGCGGTGAAGCGGCCGCCGCCGGTCGCGGCGCCCAGGCCCGCTTCGTCGGCCGCCACGAGCGCCGGCGAGCCGGCGAGGCGCACACCCAGGACCCACCGTTCGCGCCGGGCCAGGGCAGGGGAGACGAGCTCGAGCGCGGCCGGCGTGAGGCCGGCGGCGGCAATGTCTTCACCGACCTGCGTGAGCTCTTCGCGCGTGCCCTCGAGCAGGTAGGTGATGTCGGCGCGCGGCAGCGTGCGCAGGCGCAGGTGCACGAGCACGATCACGCCAAACGCGCCGAACCCTCCGGCCTGCAGGCGGGTGAGGTCATAGCCCGCGACGTTTTTCATCACGCGCCCGCCGCTTTGCACCATGCGGCCGTCGCCCGTCACGAATGTCACGCCGAGCAGATGATCCTTGATCGGGCCGAACGCATGCCGCAGCGGACCCGCGGTGCCGGTGGCCACGACCGAGCCCAGCGTGCGGCCCGCGAGTCCCGGCGGATCGATGGCGAGCCACGCGCCGCGGTCGGCGAGCTGCTGGCGCAGCTGGTCCAGACCGATGCCGGCTTCGGCCGTGGCGGTGAGATCCGCGGGCTCGATCGCCGGCACACGATCCAGGCGACGCGTCGTGAGCGCGAGGTCGGCGGGAGCGTCGCTCGGGAGCCACGTGCCCGCGCCTTCGATGCGCACACGCCAGCCTTCCTGATGCGCGGTGCCGAGCAGCAGGGCGACGGCATCGGGCGATCCGGGGGCGATGCGGGGGACGCGATCCGTGCCCGCTTCGAGCACGGCGCCTTCGCCGAGCAGCGCGGTGACCTTCTCGAGGATCGTCATGCGACCGCCCGGCTGGTCCATTCACGGCACGCGTGCACCGGGATCACCTTGCCGGGATTCACGCGTTCGTGCGGGTCGAAGACTTTGCGAACCGCATGCATCGCTCCCAGAGAGTCGGCGTCGAAAATGAGCGGCATATAGCGCAGCTTGTCGAGGCCCACGCCATGCTCGCCGGTAATCGTACCACCCGCGGCGATGCAGGTCGACATGATCTCCGCGCTCGCGGCCTCGACGCGCGCCGTGAGCGCCGGATCGGTGGCGTCGAACGAGATATTGGGATGCAGGTTGCCGTCGCCGGCGTGGAACACGTTGCTCACCACCAGGCCGTAGCGCTGCGCGATGCCGGCGATCGTTTCCAGCACGTGGGGCAGGGCGGAGCGCGGCACGACCGCGTCCTGCACCACCAGGTCGCGCGACAAGCGCCCCATCGCGCCGAACGCTTTCTTGCGGCCCTGCCACAACCGCTCGCGCTCGGCGTCGCTGGCCGCGATGCGCACGGCCCGCGCGCCGGCGCGCCGCAGCAAGTCCGCGACGGCATCGGTTTCGGCCACCACGGCGTCCGCGTTGCGTCCGTCGATCTCGACGAGCAAGATCGCCGCGGCGTCGCGCGGGTAGCCCGCGGCGTACACGGAGTCCTCGACCGCGCAGATGCACGACTGGTCCATCATCTCGAGCGCCGCGGGGACGATCCCGGCCGCGATCACGGCCGACACGCCCTCGCCCGCCGCGCGCAGGCTGCTGAAGTCGGCGAGCATGGTCCGCACGGCGCGCGGGAGCGGTGTGAGCCGGACGGTGATGCTCGTGGCGATGCCGAAATTGCCCTCCGAGCCGACGAACAGGCCCACCAGGTCGGGCCCCCACGGCTCGCCGCCGGGGCTGCCGATCTGCACGAGCGAGCCGTCGGCGAGCAACAGCTCCAACGCGAGGATGTGATTCGCGGTGACGCCGTACTTCAGGCAGTGCGGGCCACCGGCGTTTTCGGCGACGTTGCCGCCGATCGTACACGCGCTTTGACTCGACGGATCCGGCGCGTACTGCAGTCCCTGCGCGTGGACGGCCGCGCTCAGCTTGGCGTTGACCACGCCGGGCTCCACCGTCGCGCTGCGGTTCCGCGCATCGACGCGCAGCAGGCGATTCAGTCGCGTCAGCACGACCAGCACGGCGCCGGCATCGGCGAGCGCCCCACCGGAGAGTCCCGTCCCGGCGCCGCGCGGCACGAACGGCACGCCGTGTGCCGCGAGCAGTCTCACGACCGCGATGAGCTCTTCGCGCGAACCGGGAAGCACGACGAGATCGGGAACGCGACGGTGCGTCGGCAGTCCATCCATCGCGTACGTCACGCGCTGGGCGCGTGCCGCGCGGACGTGCGTCTCGCCGACGATGGCGGCCAGGTCCCGGGCAAGGAGAGAGGGCGCGGACATGCTATATACTAGGTGCACAGACGCACCGCGGTAAACAGGCAAGAGGGGTCGGGACAATCGTGTTGTCCCGACCCCTCTAGCCTGCAACCCGCCGCTGCGTCTGTTGCCTAGTCGTTGCCTGTCCTAGGCCGCTCTCCAGAATCCCTTCAAGGCCTTTCCGTCCGGCGATTCGCGCAGCTTCTCGAATGCCCGTTCCCGAATCTGGCGAATTCGCTCACGCGTGACTCCCATCAGTGCCCCGATCTTCTCCAGCGTCATCGCCTCGCTGCCCTCTTCGAGCCCGTAGTAGAGATACAGAATCTTGCGCTCACGCGGCGTGAGGTACTTCTGGAAGATCCGGTCGATGAACTCGCGCATCAGCTTGCCGTCGGTGCGCTCTTCGATCTCGCCGCCTTCCTGACCGGCGAAGCGCTCGCCGAGGGTCGCCGCATCCTTGTCGGTGCGGTCCACCGGCGCATCGAGCGATAGCTCCGCGGCCGTCATGCGACGCGCGGTGCGGACGTTCTCGACTGAGTCTTCGAGGGCTTGGGCGATTTCGTTGTCGGTGGGTTCTCTGCCCAGCTCCTGCGAGAGGTACGTCTCGGTGCGGCTCATGCGAATCAGCTGTGAGTTCTGATTCAGCGGAATGCGGACGCTGCGCGTCTGCTCCGCCAACGCTTTCAGCACCGCCTGGCGCACCCACCACACCGCGTAGGAAATGAACTTGACGCCTTGATCGGGATCGAACTTCTTGACCGCCTTGAGCAGGCCTTCGTTGCCAATGGCGACGAGCTCGGAGAGATCGAGTCCGTGGCCCTGATATTTTTTTACGTAGGAGATGACGAAACGGAGATTGGCAGTGACGAGACGCTCGGCAGCTTTTTCATCGCCCCGCTGCACACGACGCGCGAGGCGACGTTCTTCAGCGGGATCTTTGATGAGGGGGAGTTTCTGTATGTCTTGCAGGTATTGGTCGAATGCGCCGGAAGGGGTGGTGCGGAAAAAGGCCTTCGCCTTGCCGCCATTCGACCGAGCCATGCGGGTTCCCCCTGAAACGATCTGTGTGTGGAAACGGCGGGTGCCACCGCCGTTTAGGCCACGTAACTGCCCGTCAATATAGGATTTCCTGCCAATCGGTGCAAATCGACGCGGTTTTCCACATCACAAATTATTGGGTTTGTGGGCATTCCCCGCTTTGTCCACTATCCACAGCATCTGTGGAAAATGCCTCCCCCGCCCTGATGTCCCGCATGGAAGCTCACTCAATCCGAAGGACGAGATGGCGATTGTTGAGAGGTGGAAAGGTGTGTGGGCTACGTGTTGACCAGAACTTGACGAATGGCATCCTCGCGCACGGCGACCGTCCATCCTTCGCCGTCAGTGCCGTACGTGCTCCCGATGGCCGTGGGGAGCGCGAAGCGAATCTCTCCGCCCCGGACCTTTTTGTCGGCGCGCATGGCGGCGATCAGGTCATCCACCTGGCTGCCGTCGGGTCGCTCGGTCGGAAGATGCAGTCGCTCCAGCACCCGCATGATCCGTTGCACGGTACCGGCAGGCGCGATGCCGAGGGATTCCGCCAACCGTCCCTCGTAGACCATACCGATCGCGACGGCTTCACCATGCAGCACCTCGTACTTGGAGGTGGCCTCGATCGCATGTCCCACGGTGTGCCCGAAATTGAGAATGGCGCGCCGGCCCTGCTCGCGCTCATCCTGTGCGACCACGGCGGCTTTGATTTCGACCGAGCGTCGCACGAGGCGCTCGAGGGCCGGCGCGTGCTTGGCGAAAATCGCCGCGTACTCCGCTTCCAGAAACGCGAAGTACTCCGCGTCGGCAATCACCCCATGTTTCACCGCCTCGGCGAGGCCGGCCGCCAGCTGCGCGCTCGACAGTGAGCCCAGCAGATCCGGATCGGCGACGACGACGCGCGGCTGGTGAAAGGCGCCGAGCAGATTCTTGCCCGCCGGCACGTCGACGCCGGTCTTGCCACCGATCGACGAATCGATCATCGCGAGCAGCGACGTCGGCACCTGGACGAGCGGGACACCCCGGAGATACGTGGCCGCGACGAATCCCGCGACGTCGTTGACCACGCCGCCCCCCAGCGCGATCACCGCGCAGTCGCGTCCGTAATGCGCGGCGAGCATCCGATCCGACAACGATGCCCACGTGTCGCGCGTCTTGTTCCATTCTCCCGCAGGGAACGTGAGGAGTTCCGCGCGGTGGCCGATAGCCGAGAGCCGCTTCAGCACGTCTTCGCCGTACAGCTTTGCGACGTGCGAATCCGAAATCACCGCGTACGCCGCCGCGGGGCAGTACTCCGTCAGGATCGTGTCGAGCTGCTGGACGAGACCCGCTTTGATGAGGATGTCGTAGGAGGCGTCCCGGTGCCCGATGAGCGGGACGCGAACGGTCACCACGCGATATCGGGTCGGCCCGCGTGCTGGTTCACGGCGCGCGCGAGCACGAACAGCAGATCGGACAGGCGATTGAGATAGTGAATGATGCTGGGGTTGACCTGCCGTTCCCGCGACAGCGCCACGACCGATCGCTCGGCGCGCCGGCACGTCGTTCGCGCGAGGTGAAAGGCGGCGGCCTTCGGAGTCCCGCCGGGAAGGATGAAGTTTTTGAGCGGAGGCAGCTTTGCTTCGTGCGCATCGATCAAATCCTCGAGCGCGCCGACTTCGGCAGCGCCGATCGATGCACCGCTTCGGGCCAGCGCCTTCTGCAACTTGGCAGCGTCGGGTGTCGCCAACGCGGCCCCGATCGTGAAGAGATCGCGCTGAATGGTCTGCAAAGCCGCCAGCGAGAAATCAGCAGGGTCGAGCGCTGTCGCGAACCCGATCGAGGCGTTCGTCTCATCGACCTCGCCGTACGCGCACACGCGCGGATCGTCCTTGGGGACTCGGCCGCCGCCGAACAGTCCCGTTTCGCCCGCGTCGCCGGTTTTCGTATAGATCTTCATGAGTCCCTTCTCGCACGCCGTACGGTTTTCAAGAACGTATGCTCACGGGCAACGGAGCGCGAGCGGTTGCGTGGCGACGACCCGTCGCGTATCCGCATCCACCGCCGTGGCGCGCGAGTCCCGGGCCGACACATCCGCGATTTCGTGCAGCAACAGCAGCGTGCTGCCTGCAGAGCCCGGCACCGTCCCGCGCAACGAGTAGCGCGTTCCCGACCGCGCGGCGGTGATCATGCCGCCGCGCAGCGGCAAACGCCGCGGCCCCACGACCCAGTGAAGCTGTCGCAGCTGGAGATCCGTGGCGGCAACACCGGTCACCAGGATCGTGTCGTCGGCGCTCGTGACATAGCGCGCACGGAATCCCACCGCATAGCGCAAACCAAATGGTACGACCTCACCCGCGTCGGCAGCCTGGTCGGGGTCCACGCCGAGCTGGCGTACCAGCTGTGCGCGCGGACCTCGGCTCACGCTCTCGGCGCGTTGCGCGACCCGATTGACGAGCGTGCGCGCGCCGGCGCGCGTGAGCGTCGCCCCGGCCGCGCCGGCCCCGCCCGCGAACGGGGATCCGTCGAGCAGTGCGACGACCGTGACGTGGGACGGCGGTGTGCTGCGGCCACCGGCTCTCCCCCCCCCAGGCGGAAAAGCAAACACCAGCTCGGTGACGATTCCGGCGTACCCGCAGGTCTCGCGGGCGTGGAAGCGGGCCAGCGTCAGGCGGGCCGTTGCGGCGCCGCTTGCGGAGAGCACCGTCGTGCTCCGCTCCTTGCGTGCTTCGACAGGGAGCAGTGGACGTCGGGCGAGTGAGTCGCCGAGTCCGCCGCTTCCCGTCAGCTCGCGGTAGAGATCGCGGGCATAGCGGTCACCCGCGACAAAGACGTGCGCCTCGCCGCCGAGGCTCCACCCGAGCGCACCCGGCTGCGTGCTACTGGAAGACGCGCAGGCCAGTAGCCCGATCAGAAGAACCACGCTAGCGTTCGCGCGATGCAAGACGCGAAAGATATCACGATCATCGGCGCCGGCCCGACGGGGCTGTTCGCCGCGTTCTATGCGGGCATGCGGGGAGCATCGCACCGGTTGATCGACAATCTCGATCAGGTCGGTGGACAGCTGACCGCGTTGTATCCCGAGAAGTACATCTTCGACGTCGCCGGCTTCCCGAAGATTCTCGCCAAGGACCTGGTGAAGGCGCTCGCGGAACAGGGCCTGCAGTGGAAGCCGCCCGTCCATCTGGCCGAGAAAGTCGTCGGGCTCCGCCGCAGCGACGAGAACGGGAAGGCGCTGTTCACGATCGTCACCGACAAGGACGAGTATCCCGGCCGGTCGGTGCTCATCGCGGGCGGGATCGGCGCGTTCACGCCCCGGAAGCTGCCGCTGAAGGACGTCGATCGGTGGAACGACAAGGGGCTGCACGATCGCGTATTGAACCCGCGCGAGTTCGCGGGCAAGCGGATCCTCATCGTCGGCGGTGGTGACTCAGCGTTCGACTGGGCCGTGAACCTTCAGGGCGTCGCCAAGTCCATCGTCATGATTCATCGCCGCGACGGGTTCCGGGCCCATCAGGCGACGGTGGATCAGGTGCAGGCGTTCGCGGCCGCCGGGAAGATGGACCTGCGCACGTTCTGGGAGCTCAAGGACATCGGCGGCGCGAGCCGGATCGAGCGCGTGACGATTTTCAACAACAAGACGAAGGAAGAAGAAACGCTGCCGATGGATTGCGTGATCCCGCAGCTGGGCTTCATCTCCTCGCTCGGCGCGATTGCCGAGTGGGGGCTCGAGATCGAGAAGGGGGACATCAAGGTCGCGCAGACGATGGAGACCAACATCCCCGGCATCTACGCCGCGGGTGACATCACGACCTACCCCGGAAAGCTCAAGCTCATCGCGACGGGGTTTTCCGAAGCGTGCATCGCGGTCAACCAGATCGCGCACTTCCTCAACCCGGCGGCGAAAGTGATGCCGGGCCACTCCTCGAACATGGCACTGTTCGGTCAGAAGGACGACTAGCGCGCCAGCTGCACGACCACGGAGTCTATCTGCGCCAGCATCTGTCGCGTCGGCACGTCGTGGGCGTTCGCCTGAATCGAAAACGTGATCACGCGGCCGTCCGACTTTTCGATGTACCCCGAAAGCGTATTCACCCGCGAAATCGATCCGGTCTTTGCGAGCACGCGCCCCTCGATCGGCGTTCGCGCGAAGCGCCGCAGCAGTGAGCCGGGTTGCTGCGCCCGCGGCAGGCCGGCCAGGAACGGCGCGCGCTTGGGATGGCGATACATGTAGGCGAGCAGCTGTACGAACGCGTGCGGCGTCACGAGATTGCCCGCCGACAAGCCCGACCCATCCTGCAGATCGAACGCGGTCGAATCGATTTTCACGGAGTCGATCAGGAACCGCTTCTCGACGTCGAGCCCCTTCGACCAGCTGCCGGTGTCGCCCAGTTGCCGCCCCAGCGTCTTGAGCAGCATTTCGGCGAACCAGTTTTGGCTGCTGTTGAGAATTGGGAAGATGATGTCGGGCAGCGGCCGGCCGGTGTAGTCGACCAGAGCGCTGCCGCAGCAGCGCAGCGTGCGATACGCCATCGAATCGGTCGTGCTCGCGGCGCCACCTTCCACGGCAACGCCCCGCTTCTGTAACGACGCTTGCAAGGCCCTCGCCGCGAAGAAGTTCGGATCGGGCAGCGCGAAGCTCTCGAGCCACGGCGAACGGCTCAAGGAGACCGTCCCCTCCGCCCAGATGTCGAGCGTCCCGGGCTTGCGAAAGAAGTTGTCGCCGATCGTCGTCGAGGAATCGGCCGGCACCGTGCGCGCGCGGTTTTCGAACGTGAACAGGTGCAGGTCCGGATTCCATGTGATCGTAGGCGGCTGATCCACCGCCGCGCCCGGCGTGATCTGGAAATCGACGCTGTTGTCGTGGAACCCCAGCCCGGAGACGGGAGCCGCATACCACCAGTTGAGGTCGAAGGAATCCCAGCTCCCATGCACGAGCGTCGGCTCGAAGTACGACCCGTCGCCCACGATCCTGCCCGTCACGCGCCGCAGGCCGCGCGCGCGCAGGGAATCGGCGATGGCGTCGATGGCGGTCCACGTCGAATCACAGCCGCCGGGGGCGAGCGTATCGATGGTGTAGCAGCGCTCCGACCAGGTGGGATCCCCGCGTCCATACAGGATCAGGTCTCCCTGCAGCACGCCGTTCGTGACGGTGCCGTTCGCGTACACGCTGGTGCGCGCGCGATAGTCGGCGGGCAGCAGCACGGTCGCCGCGGCGGCCACGATCAGCTTCGTGTTGCTGGCCGGCACCGAAAAACGATCCCCGTTGCGATTGAACAGCACGCGCCCCCCCCGGTCGTCCTGCGCATAGACGTTCCAGGTCGCGCGATTGAACGGCGGCGAGTCGAGCAGCCGTGCGATCCGCTGTTCGCGGGTCTGCGCCTGCGCCGAGAAGGAGATCGCCCCGCTAATCGAAAGCGACGCGAGGATCAGCTTTCGCATAGAGCACGTCGGTCAGAAGGTTGACCAGCACGAAGATCACGGACATGAACAGAATGCTGCCCTGCACGGCCGGCAGATCGCGCCTCTCGATCGCGAGCAACACGTAGCGACCCACGCCCGGCCATGAAAATATCGTCTCCGTCAGGATGCTACCCGTCAGATAGTTGCCAACATCGAGACCCAGCACCGTGATGATCGGCAACAGCGCGTTGCGCAGTGCATGCCGGCCGATCACCCGGCGCTCGCCCAGGCCCTTGGCGCGGGCCGTGCGAATGAAATCGGAGGGAAGAATCTCGAGCATGGCGCCGCGGGTCATGCGGGCCAGGAACGCAATCGAGCGCGTGCCGAGGGTCAGCGCCGGCAGCACCAGGAACGCCAGGCTGCCGTAGCCGGACGGCGGCAGCCAGCGCAGCGCGACCGCAAACAGCAGGATCAGCAGCAGCCCCACCCAGTAGACCGGGAACGAGATCCCGACGTACGCAATCAACATGCTGAACCGATCGACGGCACCGCCCGGCCGGATCGCCGCAAGCACGCCCAGGGTGATCCCGCAGGTCGCGGCGAGCAGCATGGCGGCGCCCGCGAGCTGGAGCGTCTTGGGAAAGCGCTCCACCAGATCGCCGAGCACGGGGCGCTGGGTGATGTACGAGCGCCCCAGGTCGCCGCGCAGGACGCCCCAGACATAGTGTCCGAATTGCGCCGGGATCGGCTCGTCGAGATGCAGCTCGGCGCGCAGGCGCGCGATCGTCGCCGAGTCGGCGCGTTCGCCGACCATTTCGGCGACCGGGTCCCCGGGGACGACGTTCAATAAAAGGAAGGCGACGACGAGAACACCGAAGAGCGTGGGAATTGTCGCCAGCAACCGCCTAGCGATCAGCGGCAACACGAGCCTTGGTCCAGCGCTGGCCGTTGAAGATCACCGCGACGTCCCAGCCTGCGAGGGACGGCTGCGCCGCCCACAAATCGACCGGGAACCAGAGATAGATCCACGGTGCGGCCGCGAACACGCGGCTGTCGATCCGCCGGTACAGCGCCTCGCGCGCCCCCTGATCGACCGTGCGGCGGGCCAGGAGGAGGAGCGAATCGGTCACGGCATCACTATAGAAGGAATAGTTGCCTCCCGGGCCGAAGCTCGCGCTGGAAAAGAGCGGGTACAGGAAGTTGTCCGCGTCGGGGTAATCGGCCCACCAGTCGAGCACCGCCATGTCGGTGTCGCCCTTGCGAACCGCCTCCCGCATGCTGGATGCGTCGCGCGACACGATCTCGACCCGAATCCCGACCGCGGCCAGCTGGGCCTGGAGCGCCTGCGCCACGCGCCCCAGCTCGATATTGGTCCCCGAACGCCACAACTGCACGGCAAAGCCCTGGTCTGAAACGCCGGCTGCTCGCAGCAGCGCCCGCGCCGCGGCCGTGTCGTATGCATACGGCTTGCGGCCGGGGTCGCTGCCGCCGAGCGCGGGCGGGATCGATCCGGCGGCGGCGACGCCGCGGTTGCTCCACACGGTGCGCAGAATCTCGGGGACGTTGACCGCGAGATTCATGGCGCGGCGCACCCTGGGATCGCGCAACGGGCCTCGGGCGTTGTTGAGTGCGACGTAGATCACCCGCAGTGCCGGTTTCCTGTGCAGCCAATCAGGATGCTCGCGTTCCCATTTGACCGTCTCACCGAACGGGATCTCGGCGACCGAGAGTCGGCCCGCGAGAAACTCGGCCGCGCGCGTGAGCGGCTCGGGAACGATCCGCACGGTGAGCGACGCGCTTGTCGGAGGGCCGTCCCAGTACGTCGAGTTTGCGGCGAACCGCAGATAGTCGTCATGTTGCCACGCGACGAACCGCCACGGCCCCGTACCGACGGGGCGCTGTCCCAGGTCGGCGGGTGGTGACGCAGGGACCACGGCCGCGACCGGCATCGCCAGGAACTTGGGGAAAACGGCCAGCGGCTCGGTGAGCGTAAAGGCGATCGCCGTGTCGCCCAGCACCTCGATGCCGCGAACGTCGCCCGCGCGTCCCTCGGCAAAGTCGGCTGCCCCGACGATCGGCAGCAGCGGCCAGACGCGGCCGCCGCGTGTCTGGGGATCCAGCACTCTGACGAACGCGCGCTCGACGTCGGCGGCGACGAGCGGCCGGCCGTCATGAAACGTGACCCCGGAGCGGAGATGGAACACATAGCGTTGCGCGCGCCGGTCCGCCGTCCAGCGATCGGAGAGTGCCGGCAGCAGGCGGCCGTCGGGATCAAACTGGGTGAGTCCGTCGAACAGGAGCGTCACCATTTCGCCCGTCGGCACGTCGGTCGAGAGCGCCGGATCGAGCGAACGCGGGTCGTAGCTCTCGTAATAGACGAGGCCCTGACTCTGCTCGTTGCCGGTCCGACCGGAGCAAGCGGCGAGAAAACAGAGGAACAGCGCGGTTTTCGCGGTGTCGAAAAGGTTGACAGTACGGAGCAAGTGTCGCAACATAGCGAAGATTGGCAAACTACGTCAATTGCGCGTCATACACCTCTTCTTATCGCTCGCCGCGCTCACGGCGACAACCGTCCTGTCCGCTCAAGACCAAGAGCGTGTCGTACGGGGTCTGTCGTTCGAAGGTAATCGGGCCTACGACAACGTAACGCTCGCGAGCGTCATCGCGACCACGAAGTCGAGCTGGTGGGCAAGCTCCGCCTGGGTGCGCTGGATCGGGCTGGGAGAAAAGCGCTACTTCAGCGAAATCGAATTCCGCCGCGACGTCGTCCGTCTCATTCTGTTTTATCGCCAAAGCGGTTACATGAACGCGGTCGTGGACACGCTGGTGCGTCGCACGCCGCGCGACGTCTACATCACGTTCCGCATTCATGAAGCTGAGCCGGTTCGTGTCGTGCGCCTCGACGTGCTGGGCGTGGACGGAATCGTCAACGTTGCGAAGCTCAAGCGCGACCTGCCGCTGCAGGTGGGTGACCCGTTCAATCGGTTCCTCCTGCAAGCGTCCGCCGATACGATCGTCAACCGCCTGCGCAACGGCGGCTACCCCTACGCCGAAGTGCTGCGGAACTTCGATTCGGAAGCCGCCGCGTTGAAGGCGGAAGTGACGCTGGACGCGCAGCCCGGGCCTCGCATGCGCGTGGGCGAAGTGGAGATTCGAGGACTGCGCGACGTCGACACGCGCACGATACGCCGCGTGACGTCGGTCCGGCCGGGCAATCTGTTCAAGCAGGACGCCCTGTATCAGACGCAGCGCGATCTGTACGGGATCGGCGTCTTCAACTCCGTCAACGTCGTGCTCGTCGACTCCCTCCCGCCGCAGGAGACGACGCCGACTGATTCCACCGTGCGCGTGCAGATCCAGGTCCAGGAAGGACAGCGCCACCAGGTGCGGACAGGCGCGGGGTACGGTACGTACGACTGCTTCCGGGTGCAGAGTGGCTGGACGGCGCACGATTTTCTCGGCGGCGCCCGCACCCTCGACCTCTCGGCGAAGGTCTCGAAGCTTGGCGCGGGGACGCCCACGCGCACCACCGGATTCAATCAGTTCTGCAATCCGTTCGCGGGGACGTGGACCATCGACACGCTGGACTACACGTTCGGCGTCACGCTGCGACAACCGGCGTTCCTGTCGAGGACACATCTGCTGACGCTCGGCTTTGCGGCGGAGCGCCGCTCGGAATTCGGCGTGTACACCCGCGAAGCGATCGGCGGCAACCTCGACGTGACGTTCAATCCACGTGGCCGGCTCCCGGTGACGGTCGGCTACTCCTATTCGGTGGGTAGCACCACAGCCTCCGACGCCGTGTACTGCAGCCTGTTCCGCCTGTGCGATGAAGCGAGCCGAAGCTTCCTCAAGGATCCCCGGCAATTCGGTGCGGTGAGCGTGATCGTGACGCGCAGTCGAACGAATGCGCTTCTGGATCCGACCGAGGGAAGTCTGCTGACGGTGAGCGTACTGAACGCGTCGCGGCTGTTCGGGTCGCAGCCACCCTACGAGTTCTATCGCGGCGAGGCGGAGTTCTCGAAGTATCACCGGATCGGGCGCGGGACAGTGCTCGCGTGGCGGGTCCGCGGCGGAACGATCCTGCCGCGCAACATCGATCTCGCCGGGCAAAACGTCGCGTACGTACCGCCCGACCAGCGGTTCTACGGCGGCGGACCGAACTCGGTGCGGGGATACGGTCGTAATGAGCTGGGACCGCGCGTGTACGTGGTGAGCGACACGACCGACTCGACGGGAGTTGACCATGCCGCGACTTTGCGTGCCGGGGAGACGGTGTACAAAGGCGTGCGCACGACACCCACCGGCGGCAACACGGCCGTCGTGCTCAATGCCGAGCTGCGCCTCCCCTCCCCGATTCTGTCGCGGCGGATGCGACTCGGGCTATTTGTCGATGCCGGGCAGGTGTGGGAGCGTGGGAGGGAGCTGTTCAGCATCAGCGGGCTGCGCGTGACCCCCGGCATGGGGGTCCGATTCTCTACGCCGCTCGGGCCCGTGCGCATCGACGCCGCCTACAATGGCTATCCCCTGGAGCGCGGCCCGCTGCTCTACGTGCCGCCCGCTCCGGATCCCATCGTCGTCATTGTTGACGAGTACCCTCCCCTGCGTGCGCAGAAGACGTTCTGGCAACAGGTCGTGGTGCAAATCGCGGTAGGGCAGGCCTTCTAGGATGATCCGGCGCTCGCTCGGGGTCGCGCTCTGGTCGCTGGTCGGCCTGCTCGCGTGCCTGCTTGGCGCGCTCAACGCGCTCGTCGGCACGCGCGCCGGCCGCGCCATGCTGGCCCGCATCGCGACCGTCGCCGTGGAGAACGCGGTGGCCGGCTCCATCAGCGTGGGGGAGGTCCGCGGCTCGCTGCTCACCGGCGTGGTGCTCTCCGACGTGCGGCTGCTCGATCCCGATTCGACGCTGGTCGCGTTCCTCCCCCGCGCCGAGCTGGGCTACAACCCGATCGATTTCGCCGCCGGCCGCATCGTGTTCATGGAGGTGCGACTGGACCGCCCGTTCATCAACATCGTCCAGCACCGGAACGGCAAGACCAACCTCGACGAGCTGCTGCGACTCGGGGACAAGGACACCGTCACGGTGAAGCCGCTCGGTCCCACGGGCCCGCGCTCCCTGATCCTGCTGCGCAACGTGCAGCTCGTGGACGGGTCCCTGATCCTGCGGCTGCAGAAGCACGGCGAGGCGGGCACCGCCGAGGAGATCGAGTCGTCCGGCGAGGACGGCCGCTACCGGCTGCGCCGGTTCGAGCATCTCAACGCGCGGCTGGCGGCATTGCGCATTCAGGCGCCACGCGAAAAAGGAATTCGCATCGACATTCTGCGGCTCGCCACGGAGAGCAGCGACCCGAAGCTGTCGATCGCCGACGTGGCCGGGCGCGTGACGATCAACGGCCGAACGCTGGATGTCGATCTCGCGCGCGTGCGCTTCCCCGCGACGCAGTTCAGCGCGCGCGGGACGGTGCAGTGGCCGAGTGACACGCTGCTCTGGGATCTCGCGATGCGCGCCGACTCGGCGACCCTGGCCGATATCCGCTTCATCGACCCGCGCTTTCCGGACGACGCGGTGCTGCGCGGCGGCGTGCGGCTCGTCTCGCATGGCGGCCGGCTCCTGGAGATTCAGCTGCGCCCGCTCGATCTGCGCTTCGGAGCGGGCCGGCTCACGGGGCGTGTCAACGCGTTCAACGCCGCCGATTCCGGCCTCGTCGCGCTGCGTCAGGGTGACCTCGTGGCGCGCGAGCTGTCACTCGATTTCGCCCGCGTCTACATCGACTCGCTTCCCTTCTACGGGCGGCTGACCGGCCAGACGGTCGTGGACGGCCCAATGAGCGCCCTGAAGATCGAAACGGCGTGGTCGTTCCGCGATTCGCTCGTGCCGGGATGGCCCGAGTCTCAGATCCAGGGCAAGGGCGAAGTCGGCGTGGGTCGTGACCTCGCGTTCCAGCCGTTCGTGATCGATGCCGCCCGGATCGACCTGGGGACGGTGCGCCGGCTCGTGCCGGCGATGGACCTCCAGGGCGAGCTCGATGCGACCGGAACGCTCACCGGAACCCTCGAGAACGCGATGTTCAGCGGCACGCTCCGCCACCACGACGGCGATCGCCCGGTCAGCGTGATCCGTGGCGTGGTGGGACTCGACTTCCGCGGCGACGTCATGGCCGTCTTCACCGATGTACACGCCGATTCGCTCGCGCTCGACGGTCTGACGAGCCGCGTGCAGGGCTTTCCATTGAAGGGGTCGCTGGCTGGCACGATCCGTCTGAATGGCCCGCTGAGCGGAGTCGAAACCCACGCCGACCTCGAGATGCTCGGCGGCGGAGGCGTGGTGCGCGGGGACGGGACGTTGCTGCTGGGCGCGCGCGAAATGCATCCCGGATTGGGCGCGCGGGACTTCACGCTGCGCGCGTTCGACCTGAACCTGCAGCGCTGGCTCGTGCGTCGCGCCCCGCCGTCGCGGCTGACGTTCACCGCCAGCGGGAGCATCGCCGGCGACAGCACGACGCCGCCCACCGGCTCCATCTCCGTGACCCTGGGGCCGTCCCTGTTTGCGGGAACGATCATCGACAGCGGCAAGGCCGCGATTCGCTTCGATGAAGGCCGGCTCCAGGTCGATTCCCTGCGCATCACGCAGCCGGGGTTGCTGACGCGCGCCGAAGGCTCGCTCGGCTGGAAACGGCCCGATCGCGGCACGCTGGCGCTCGATGTCGCCGCCGACAGTCTCAGCGTCCTCGATTCGCTCGTCACGTGGATCGCGGGACCGGCGGTCACGGGCACCACTCCCGAAGACGCGCTCAAGGGTGGCGCCCGAGTGCGGCTCACGCTCGACGGCGCGCTCGACGGCTTCAGAATCGGCGCCGAGGCGCAGCTTGCGGACGTGCGGTGGCGCGGCGTGCGCATGTTCAGGGGAAAGGCACAGGTCGAGTATGAACCGCGCGGCACGCCGGCGCCGACGTTCGATGCCAAGGCCGAGTTCGACTCAGTCGCGTACGGACGTCTTGGATTCGGCGCCGCCACGGCGCGTGCGACGGGGTCGCGGGACTCGTTGAGCTGGTTCGCCCGCTCGCGCGTCGGCGATCTTGGGGCGTTCCTTGCCGGTGGGCGGTACACGCGTTCTGACGGCGAGCACGGTGTGCAGCACGTCAGCGTGGACTCGCTCGCCGTGCTGCTGCCGAGCGGCATCTGGTTCCTCGAGCATCCGACGGCGCTCGCGTTCGGTGATTCCGTGCTGCACGTCGACTCGACGACGCTCGCGAACTCGGCGGGCGCCGGACGGCTCACGGTCTCCGGCGACCTCCCTGAGCGCGGCCTCATCAATGCCCATGTGTCGCTCGAAAGCTTCCCGCTGACCGGGATTTACGCGCTGCTGCAGAAGGACACGGTCGGTGTGGCGGGCGCGGTTACCGCCGCCATGGCCGCGAGCGGCACGCGCGCCAACCCCGCGTATACGGGCTCGTTTGCGTTCTCCAACGCCGCGTTCGGCTCGTTCCGCACGCCGTTCATGGACGGGATCATCGATTATCGTGGCCGGCGGCTCAACGGCGAAGTGCACCTGTGGCGATCGGGCCAACAGATCCTGAACGTCACGGCGCACCTGCCGCTCGATCTCGCGCTCGTCCCGGTCGCGCATCGCCAGCTAGCGGACACGCTGTCCGTTCAGGCGCGCGCCGACAGCGTCGACCTCGGCGTGCTTGCCGCAGTCACGAATTCGGTTCGGCAGGTCGAGGGCGTGTTCACGGCCGATGTGGGAATCGGGGGCACGTGGGAAGCGCCGCTGCTCAGAGGGGGACTCGAGATCGAGAACGCGGCGGCGAGCATTCCCGCGTTGAACGTGCGCTACACGAAGGTGAACGGAGGGCTCGTGCTGCGGGGCGACACGATCCGCATCGACAGCATCACGGCCGTGAGCGAGCGCGGCCGCGCCGCCGTAGGCGGATACATCCGGCTGGAGCGGCTCACCAAGCCGGTGCTCGCCCTGAACATCACGACCGCCGAGTTCAAGGCGCTCGATCTGCGCGGTTATTTGACGCTCACCGCCAGCGGCCACGTGACGCTGACGGGTCCCGTCATGGGAGCAACGCTGGCAGGGCGCGGGACCGCCACGGCGGGCGTCTTGCATTTCGCCGATCTCGTCAACAAGCGCGTCGTCAACCTCGAGGAACCGTGGGTGCAGGATCTCATCGATACCTCGCTGATTCGTCAGCAGCGCCTGGGTGCGGAGTTCCAGAGCCTGTTCTTTGACAGCCTGCGCGTGCGCGACCTGCAGCTCACGATGGGCGAGGATGTCTGGCTGCGCTCCAACGAAGCGAACATCCAGCTGACCGGTTCGGTCACGGTAAACAAGGTGGGGAGCACCTACCTGCTCAGCGGCAGCCTCCAGGCGCCGCGCGGCACGTACCGGTTGATCGTCGGCCCCGTGACCCGGGAATTCGTGGTCAGCCGCGGGACAGTACGCTACTTCGGGACACCCGACCTCGATGCCGAGCTCGACATCGAGGCGAAGCACGTCGTGCACCCGCTGCCGGGACCGGGCCAACCGTCGGAGATCACGGTCGTCGCTCATATCGGCGGCACCTTGCGACTGCCACGGCTCCGGCTCGAAGCCGAGCGCGCCGACTATTCGCAGGCGGAGCTGTTCTCCTATCTCGTCACCGGCAAGCCGACGTTCGAGCTGGGCGGCGGAGAAGGGGCATTCGTCCGCAACGCCGCCAGCGCGTTGCTGGCAGCTTCTGCGGGCGAGTTGGAGCGCACGCTTGTCTCGGATCTGGGCGTGCCGCTCGACTACTTCGAAATCCGTCCCGGGGATCCCACCAACCCATTCTCGGGGGCGCAAGTCGCGGCGGGCTGGGCCATCGGCGACAAGACGTTCCTCGTCTTGAATGCCGGCTTCTGCAAGAGCAGCGGCCGTCAGACGCGCTTCACGAACAGCTTGGGGGCGACGTTGCAATTCCGCTTCAGTCCCGAGTGGCGTACCGAGGCGAGCTTCGAACCGGTCCAGAACTGCGCGTTCGCCGATCCCAACCAGATTCAGACCGACCTGCGACAGCAGGTCGGCTTCGATCTCTTCTGGGAGCGTCGCTACTGAGATGACCCGCGCGCTCTTGATCAGCAATCCATTCGCGGCGCGTGCGCACAGTGGCGCGGTCACCGCAATCCGGGACATCCTCGTGCGTGGCGGCTGGAAGGTGGACGTACACACCACCACCGGACCCGGTGACGCCCGCGGCGTGGCCGAGCAGGCGCGCGGCGCGGGATTCGACGTGTTCGTGAGCCACGGCGGTGACGGGACCGCGATGCAAGTGGCAGCCGGCATCGCAGGGACGGGGATTACACTCGGCCTCGTGCCGGGTGGGACCGGAAACGTGCTCGCGAGGAATCTGCGCCTGCCGCGCGGCGCGGCGAGTGCGGCGCGCGCGTTGCTCAATGCTCGACGGCTGCAAATCGATCTGGGCATCGTCGAGCGGGACGATCGACCTCACTACTTCGCGGTCGTCGCCGGCACCGGTTTCGACGCGCAACTCATGGCGGACACGGGGCTGCAGGCCAAGCGGCGCTGGAAGTTCGGTGCGTACCTCGTCCGCGCAATAACCAGTTTGTCGACGGTGCACAGCGTGGCGCACCGGGTGATCGTCGACGGCACGGCATACGACATTCGCGCGGCGATGCTGCTGGTGCTGAACTGCGGCCAGCTGGCGCCCGGCTACCTCAACCTGCGCCGCGGTCTCGTGCCCGATGACGGGTGGCTGGACATCGTCGCGCTCGATGCCGACGGCGCGTTTCAGGGTGTCAGTGCGGTGGTCGAGCTCCTCCTCGGAGGCGAGTCGAAGGGGCGGCGGGTCTGGTGGGCGCGAGGACGGACCATCCGCGTCGAGACCCCGGCCAGTGGAGCGCGTCCCGTACAGCTCGACGGCGAGGTCACGGGCTCCACGCCGTTCGAAGCTCGGCTGCTGGCGGGCGGGTTGAACGTGCTGGTCGGTCCCGGCTTCAATGCACATGAGGTTGGCGCGTTGCGATGATCATCACCCTGCTCACGCAGTTCGGTTCGGCGGGCGGACTCGGCTCGCTGGCGCGGCAGGTCGAGCTGCTCGCCGCCGGCGGCCGCTCGACGATATTGCTCCAGGGCGAGAACGGCACCGGTAAGGGCTGGGTCGCGCGCGTGATTCACAATCTTTCGCCGCGCTCCGGCGCTCCGTTTGTGGAGGTCAACTGCGGCGGTCTCGCCGCGGCATTCCTCGACTCGGAGCTGTTTGGCCAGGAGCAGGGTGCGGAGTCCGATCCCCGGGAGCGGAAGGTCGGGCTGTTCGAGCTGGCCGACCGCGGCACCATCTTCCTGGATGACGTGGGCGAGCTGGCGCCCGACCTGCAGCGCAAGCTGCTCGACGTGCTGGAGACGACGGCATTCCGGCGCCTGGGCGGCACCCGCGATGTGACGGTGGACGTCCGGCTGATCGCCGCGACGAACCGCGATCTGGCTCGCGAAGTCGCGTCGGGCCGCTTCCGCGCAGATCTGTACGATCGACTCACCGTCATGGCGCTGACCCTGCCGCCGGTGCGCGCGCGCGCGCGCGAAGATCGGCTCGACCTGATGAAGCGCCTCATGGCCGATCTCAGGACGCAGCTGCCTGGGTGTCCGACCGAGTGCAGCGCCGACGTCGTGGACCGGTTGCTGTCGGCGACCTGGCCGGGAAACGTGCGCGAAATGCGCAACGTGCTCGAGCGCTCGATGATTGTCGCGCGCGGGCAGCCGGCGATCGGCGTCGAGCACCTGCCTACCGATGTGCGACCGCGCGCGCCCACGGACCGCCGGTATCATGCGCAATCGCTGTCGGAAGTCGAACGCCAGCACATCGAGCGCACGCTGCGCCATCACGGCGGCAACCGCACCAGGGCGGCGCTGGCGCTGGGGATCTCGCGCGCCACCCTGATCAACAAGATCAAAGCCTACAGCCTGAACATTTAGCGAGGCGGAGGTAGATTAGAGCGCATGGAAAAGCCCAAGCTGAAAGAACATGACGGCATGATCTGCCGGGCCTGCGGAAATGAAGAACGGGCGTCGGAGGGCTATCCCTGCGCGGATTGCGGGACGTTCATCTGTTTGATCTGCGACTTCCGCGGCGTCACACGCTGCAAGGCGTGCGAGCTGAAAGCCAAGGCGGCAGGGAAGGCCTAGCCGCGCCGCCGCTTCACCTCCGCCGCCAACTCCTCCACCGGAGCGCCAAGCTCCGCCGCGAGTTTGCCGAGCGCCGCCTCCATCCCCGACCACTCACCGGCCGCCGCGAGCGCGTCCAGCGCGACTTCTTCGATCGCCGCGGATCGTTCCTCGAGGTCGCGCGTGCGCACCGCCACCTCACGGGCCAACCATTGCTCCAGCTCGCGGCGGTCCACCTCCAGCTGCCGCTGGCGCAGGGCGTGCTGCAGTGACAGCTCCAGCTCCTCGAGATCCACCGGCTTGATGAGGTAGTCGTACGCGCCGAGCTTGAGACAGTCGATCGCCGTGCGCGGCTCGTCGATGGCGGTCAGCATGATGATCGCCAGGTCGGGATCCCGCGCGAGCATCTGCGGCAGGAGCTCGACGCCGCTGGTCTCGGGCATGCGGATGTCGCACAGCATTGCCTGCGGGTGATGCGCGGCTTGCCGCTCGATCGCTTCGGTCGCGTTGGCCGCCGCCTGCACCTTGTAGCCGAGCCGCGTGAGAAAGCGTGTAAGCGCTTGCCGAATGCCGTCTTCATCGTCGACGACCAGAACGGTGGTGCCCTGAGGAGTGGCAGTCATGGCCGTCAACGTTGTTGACGTTATCTTGGCGCGTCAATGAGTACGTCCCGCATGAATCTCGCCGCCGTCCCTGGCATCACGGTCGGGCACACCACGATCGAAGCGCATGGCACGGGATGCACGGTGGTGCTCGCGCCCGAGTCCGGGCTGCGCGCGGCCGTGTGCGTGCGCGGTCGAGCAACCGGCACACGCGAGCTCGATGTGATGGACCCGCGCCATCTGGTCGAGCGCATCGACGCGATTCTGTTCACCGGTGGGTCCGCGCTCGGATTGGGTGCCGCGGACGGGGTGATGCGCTGGTTACGCGAGCGCGGGCGGGGCTTGCCCGTCGGCGACATGGGCACGATCCCCATCGTGCCCTCGGCGGTCATCTTCGATCTGGGCAACGCGGGCAAGCCGCTGGGCTGGCCCAGTCCCGACGACGCGTACCGCGCGTGCGACAACGCGAGCGCCGACTACGCGGACGGGCTGGTGGGCGTGGGCCGCGGCGCCACCTGCGGCAAGGCTGCCGGACTCGAGAAGATGATGCCGGCCGGCATCGGGTCCTGGGCGGCGCGGGCCGGTGACCTCACTGTCTCCGCGCTCGTGGTGGTCAATGCGGTGGGCGATGTCCGGAACGCTCGCGGCGAGCTGATCGCGGCGGGACGCGGTCCGGACGGCCAGTTCGTCGACAGCCTCGCGTATCTCGCGCAGGGCGGTGCGCCGCTGGGCGATCCCGAGCGGCTGAACCGCAATACCACGCTCGCCGTGGTGGCGACCAATGCCAACATCGATCGCGTGCAGTTGCAGGCGCTGGCGTACTCGGCCAGCGATGCGATCGCGCGCCGCATCATGCCGTACGGGACGCTGTTCGACGGCGACGTGATCTTCGCGGTCAGCACGGGAGCCGTGAATCCAAAATCGCCGATGCAGGTCGAGGCGCTCGCCGCGCTCGTCGTGCCCGAAGCGGTGGAGCGCGCGGTCCGCCATGGATAAAGTCGAACGCGCCCTCGACGACATTCGCCGCAAGTGGGTCCCGGACAGCCGGCTCGGCGTGTTCGAGGTGTCATTGCTGCCGAAAGGCGTCGCTGGGCTGACCTCGAGCCGGGACGCGCGCGACGCGCTGCGCCGGCTCGCGGGGGATGAGGGACTCCTCGACCAGGTGATGCTGCTGCCGAACGAGAGTGTCGTCGATGCGGCGGCGGTCGTTACGGCCGCCATCGCGCCGCTGCAGTGCGAGCCGCAGCTCACGGCCGCGCGGGTGAGCGAGGTGTTGCACGGCGAGACACTCGACGTCCTGGAGCGGCGCGATGAGTGGCTGCGCGTCACGGCGCCCGACGGCTATGTCGCGTGGCTGGCCGCGGGATACGTCGCGACGGGCCCGACCGACTGGGCCGAGGACTGGCGCGAGCGCGCGACGGCACGCTCGCTCAGCGCCGATATCGTCACCGCCGCCGGCCGCCGCCGCCTGCCAACCGGCGGGCGTGTCGTCCTGAAGCGCGGCGTCGTCGAGCTCGCCGATGGTCAGCGCGGCGCGGTGGCCGCCGGCAGTGTGCGCCGCGAGCAGGAGCTGCGTGTGGAAGCGCGCCATCTGGCGCTGCCCGAGCTCGCGCAGAAGTGGTTCGGCGGCGCGCCGTACCTCTGGGGTGGGCGCACGGAATGGGGCATCGATTGCTCGGGCCTGGTCCAGGCCGTGTACGGCGCCCGTGGCGTTCAGTTGCCGCGCGACAGCGACCAGCAGTTTACGCAGGGGCGCGAAGTCTCGATGCAGAGCGACGGCGCCGGGTATGAGGCGGGCGACCTGCTGTTCTTTGCGGAACGAGGTCGGGTCGCACACGTGGCGCTGTGGGCGGGCGCGGGCTGGATCGTGCACTCCGCACTCTCGCGCGGCGGCGTGGGGGGTGACCATTTGTTTGGTGATGAGCCGCGCATGGTGAGGTTGTGCGAGAGCCTCGTTGGGGTTCGAAGACTGTGAGTTATTTTGGATAGATGCGCTTAATCCTCTTCGACATCGACGGCACGCTCCTGTGGACGAACGGGGCCGGCCGGCGCGCGATCCATCGCGCCTTGGTGGACGAGATGGGCACCGCCGGGCCGATCGACGGGTACCGCTTCGACGGGAAGACCGATCCCCAGATCGTGCGCGAGCTGATGGAGTTGGCGGGGCATCCGGAGTCCAGCTCGGAAGACCGCATCACGGCCGTGTGTGCGCGGTACGTCGAGCTGCTGACGGCGGAGCTCGCCAAGCCCACGCAGGCGACGCGGGTTTATCCGGGGATCCAGGACCTGTTGGCGGCGCTGGAGCCGTACGAAACCGACGCACGCGCCCTCGTGGGATTGCTCACCGGCAACGTGCAGCACGGCGCGGCGCTGAAGCTCCGCTCCGCCGGTCTCGATCCCGCGCGGTTCGCGGTCGGCGCGTTCGGGTCGGACTCCCACCACCGTCCCGATCTTCCGGCAATCGCCGCCGGGCGCGCGGAGCAGCGCACCGGTCGCCGCTTCGCCGGGGACGACATCGTGATCGTCGGGGACACGCCCGACGACGTCGCCTGTGCGCGGCCCATCGGCGCGCGCACCGTGGGCGTGGGGACCGGGTTCTACAGCGCCGCGGCACTCAAGGACGCGGGCGCGACCCACGCCTTCGACACCCTCGGCGACACCACCGCCGTGATCCGGGCGCTGTTCGCGTGACCGTCGTCCGCGAGGAGCTCGAGCTGAAGGCCCGGGTCGAGGATCCCGAGCAGCTCCGGCAGGCGCTCCTCGCTGCCGGCGCCGAGCTGGTGTACCGGGGTGCCATGATGGACCGGCGCTTCGATCGGCGCGGGCGCCTCGAGCGGCGCGACGAAGTCGTGCGGTTGCGCGTGTATCACCCGTCTGATAAGTCCCGAGAGTGGGGTGTGCTCGGCTGGAAAGGACCGGTCCAAAAGAAGGGCGGGTATCGCGCGCGCGAGGAGTGGGAATCGCGCGTGGACGATCCCAAAGCCGTCCTCGTCGTGCTGCGCCGCCTCGGCTACAAGATCGTGGTGCGCGTCGACCGCGCGATCGAGCAATACCGGCTCGGCGAGGCGACGCTGCGGATGGAATGGTATCCGGCGATGGACGTGCTGCTCGAGGTGGAAGGACCGCCGGACGATATCGAGCGCGCGATCGTGGCGACCGGCCTGCCGCGCGCTGCGTTTCTGCCCGAGTCGCTCCCGTACTTCACCGAGGCGTACGAGCTCCGCACCGGCCGCGTCGCGCGTGTGAGCCGCCGATGAAGCTCCTGATGCCGTTGCGCGTGCCCGAGCTCGCCCCGTCGCTGGGCCGCATCATCGTGCCGCGACGCCAGCAGGCTCCCTGGGTGCCGCTCGATGACATCCGTGAAGAGCTGGCCACGCGGGTCCTGGAGCTGGGCGGCGAGGGGCGCGCGGCGGCGGCGCGCGAGGGCGACGGCGTTGATCGCGCGCGCGTGCTCGAAACGACGGGCCGGCGGGCGTGGGCCGCCGCCTGGGACCATGCGGTCCGTCGCGCCGCGACGCGCGTGGCCGCCGCGCTCGACGCCGAGCTGACGCGCACGGCGCTCCGCGCGCGGTGGCCACGGCGGCGCCTGCGCCGGTTGCCGCTCACCAGCGCTGAAAAACGCGCGATCGCGGCGCGGCTCGGCACCGGCGGCGGCACATTCGTCGCCGCGCTCGACGAGCTGGAAGCGGCGGCCGCGCGCGCCGCGGAGGCGTCGGTCCTGGAAAAAGACGCGCACGCGGGCTGGCAGGACGCGCTGCGCACGGTCGCACGCCGGCTCGAAGCGGCGTGGCTCGCGCTCGAAGATGAAGTCGAAGAGGAGCGCGTGCGTTGGCAACCCGAAATCGCAACGCTCGCGGCGTGGCGACCGAAGCTCTTGCCCGTGGTCATCGCGTGGCTGCCACTCGCGGTGCTGCTCTTGTGGCTTGGCCTCGTCATCGGCGGGTATGTGCCGGCCCCTGCATGGCTCGCGGCGCGACTGGGCTTCTAGCCCTCCTCCTCTGCGCCGCGGGACCGACGCGCGCGCAATTGCGTATCGAGTTCTCCGAGAACCCGGTGCGCAGCGACCAGGTAGTGATTGCGTGGCCGGCACCGACGGGCGACTCACACCTCGAGATTTACACGTTCACCGGCGAGCGGATCTTCACGGCAACAGTCGCCGCGCCGAGCAACGAGTATGTTTGGGACCTCACACTCGGGGGAACGAGGCGCGTGGTGAATGGTGCGTACATCGTCGTCGTAGACGTCGCGGGGCAGACCTATCGGCGCCGCCTCTTCATCGATCGACCACCCCAATGAGCGTGGTGGGCGTCGGGGTCGATCTCGTGGAGGTCTCGCGTGCTCGCGCGATGCTCGCCGATAAGGGGGCGCATGTGTTCGACCGGCTGTTGACGCCTGCCGAAGCCGAGTACTGCCGCTCCCGACCGGATCCCGCCGAGCACGTCGCCGTCCGGTTGGCGGCGAAGGAAGCGGCGTACAAGGCGCTCCAGGGCAGTGAAGCGGCCCGGGGCATCGGGTGGCGGGACATCGAGGTGACGCGCGCCGAAGACGGCCGCCCCGACGTGTCGCTCACGGGTCTGGCAGCCAGCCGTGCGACGGAGTTGAAGGTCCGGCGCGTGCTGCTCTCGCTTTCGCATACGCACGAGGCCGCCGTTGCAATTGCAGTCCTGTCAACAGATTGAATTCCCGATAAAATCACTCTAGTATTGGTCCCGTGCGCTTGGTGAACCCGCTCCTCGTACTCACCGCCTGCCTTGCACAGCCACTCGCAGGGCAGGCGACTGATTCTGTGGCCTCGGCACGGCGGGTGGTTGCCGCCGCCTCCCTGGCGGCCAAGGAGTACGCGCTCGGCGTCACCCCGACCGGGGGACAGATTGTCCAGCCCGAGGAGGTCGACGAAGCCAGGTTGTTCATTCAGCAGGCCCAGTTCGACGTCGCGACGCTTCCCCGCTCGGCGCGCATCCTGAGCGGTCATGCGCTCACCCGGCTGTCGTTGATGCTGGACCGGCTGGCCCCACCCGATTCCGTTCGCCTCGTTGTCGACATGCTTGTTTCCCGGATCACCCAAGCCGCGGGTGGCCCCACGGTCATCGAGCAGTTGCCCGCGCGGGCGCCATCGCTCGAGCGCGGCGGCGTCGTGTTCCGCGAGCGCTGCGCCGAATGTCACGGAGAGAGCGGGCGGGGCGACGGACCAAAAGCGAAGCAGCTGGAGGGGCCGCCGCCCGCGAACCTGACCGATGCCGCAATCATGGGCGGCACAACGCTGCTCGAGATCTTTCGACGGGTCGCCATCGGTGTGCCCGGGACCGCGATGCCCGAGTTTGCGGAGGACCTTACCGCGGAAGATCGTTGGGCAGTCGCGGCCTACGTGGGCGCCATGCAGTACGGGGGATCTGCGACGGCCGCGACGTTCGCGGCGGTTCGCCGCCAGGTGGATTCGGCACTCGCGCTGCGGTCCGACAAGATCGCCTTCGACGCGTATCTCACGTTCGAGCAGGTCGAAACCGAGGTTCGGGCCAAGAACGCCGGACTCGCGAGCGACCTGGAGACCACGTTCGGCTGGCTGCGCACCCGCGCGGCGCGCGCCGACGACGCCGAGCGCCGCGCGATTCGCGAGCGGCTGCTCGCCGGTTTGGAGCGCGCCGAGCGCGTCGTGGCAGACCGGCCGTCTCCGATGAATCTGTTCGTCGCGTCGTTCTTCCTGCTACTGCGCGAAGGCTTCGAGGCGATTCTCATCGTCGCGGCGCTGATGACGTTTCTGGCGAAGGCAGGCGTGTCCGAGCGGCGGCGCGACGTAGCCCGCGGCGCCTGGCTCGCGGTGGGCGCGAGTGTGCTCACATGGATACTGGTCGAGCTGCTGTTCCAGATCACGCCGGGTCAACGGGAGGCGATCGAAGGCTTCACGATGGTGCTGGCGGCGGCCGTGCTCTTTTACGTCAGCTACTGGCTGCTCTCCAAGATCGAAGCCGCAAAGTGGACGGCGTTCGTGCGCGGTAAAATGCAGAGCGCGCTGTCATCGGGCTCGGGGATGGCACTGACCGCGGTCGCGTTCCTCGCCGTGTATCGCGAAGGATTCGAGACGATCCTCTTCTACAAGGCGCTGTTCATGTCGGCGGGCGCGAGCAGCGTCCCGGTCATCGGCGGCATCGCGGCAGGCGCGGTGGGACTGGTCGCGGTGTACGTCCTGATCAATCAGCTGGGACTGCGTGTCGCGATGAAGCCGTTCTTCGCGGTGACCGGTGTGATGCTGTACTACATGGCGTTCGTGTTCGCGGGGAAGGGCGTCGCGGAGCTGCAGGGCGCGGGACTCGTCCCGCTCACGGTCATCGAGAATGCGCCGCGCCTGCCGATGCTTGGCATCTATCCAACAGTGGAGTCGCTGGCGGTCCAGGGGGTACTGCTGGTGCTCGCGCTGGTGGCCGCGGTCTGGACCCTGTGGCCGAGGACCTCACGCGGTCCCTCGGAGGGCGACCTCCTTCGGTCGTAACGATTCGGGCAGCGGCTGCGGTCCGGCCGGCTCCCGCCACTTCAGCAGCAGCAGTCCTCCCACCACGATCAGCAAGCAACTCGTCGCCTGGGCCAGGGTGAACGGTCCGAGCAGCCGGTCGTCCTTGGCGCGCACCAACTCCACGAGAAACCGCTCCGCACCCGCGAACACGAGATACCACGCGAACAGCCATCCGATCGCGTGGCCGTGATCGCGCCGGCGCCACAGCCACCAGAACACGAGCAGCATCGCGACGGTCTCGTAGATCTGTGTGGGGTGGACCGCGACGACCTGCATGGGACTGGTGCCGGGCGGAAATGTGACGCCCATCGCCTGGAGATTCGCCACCGTCGAGGGCGGTAATCCGGCCGGGAATTTCATCGCCCACGGCACGCTGGACGGAATGCCGTAGTCGTCGTTCACGAGAAAACAGCCGACGCGACCCAGGGCATAGCCGAGCGCGAGCGGCGCCGCGCAGATTTCCGCGGTGAAGCGCGGCGGGACGCGCCGGCGCCAGCCGTTCAGGAGAATCGCCGCAACCGCCCCCAGGAACCCGCCGTACCAGACGAAGCCGCCCCGCCGGAACAGCGCGTCGGTCTCACCGGTCAGGAAGACGTACCAGACCTTGGCCCCGATCAATCCGCCAATCACGCCCGCGATCACAATGTCGGCGGCGTAGTCTTCGTCGAGGCCGCGCTCACGCAGGTCGAGCTGAATGGCCCATCCCGCCATCAGGAAGGCGACCATCATCATCAAGCCGTAGCCGGTAAGCTCGAGCGGGCCGAGATGGAGCACGAACGGGTAGACGGTCATGAGAAATCCGTGCGTCGTGCGGGAGCCTGCCCCGAGCGGAGCGAGGGGTGCGTCGTTACGGTCATCTCGAGTCCAGGGAGAGGGAGATCCGCGCGCGCGTCGAGGGTCCAGTCGCTGCGCTCGCCGAGGCGCAAGTGGTACCAGCCGGCCCGCGCGATCATCGCCGCGTTGTCGGCATTGAGCCGCGGACTGGCGACGGCGACGCGCGCCCCCCCCCGGGCGCCCAGACGCTGAGCCGCCAGGCCGCTGAGCGCACGGCTGCAGGCGACACCGCCACCCAGCACGGCGGTCGTATAGCCGGTGGCGACGACGGCGCGCTCCAGTTTCGTGACGAGCACGTCCAGCACGGCATCCTGAAAGCCGCGCGCCAGCGACGCGCGATCGCGCTCGAGATCGGGCGACGCCCGCACCGCGTGCAGCACGGCCGTCTTCAGCCCCGAGAACGAAAACTCGAATCCGTCCGCGATCATGGGCCGGGGGAAGGAAAAGCGGCCGGGATCTCCCGCGCGGGCGAGCGTCTCGATTGCAGGGCCTCCGGGATACCCGAGCCCGAGCAGCGTCGCGACCTTGTCGAATGCTTCACCCGCCGCATCGTCGCGGGTTTGCCCGAGCAGCCGATAGTGGCCCCACGCGGGCACGTCGAGCAGCAGCGTGTGCCCACCCGACACCAGCAGCGCCACGAACGGCGGCGCCAGTTGCCGGTCTTCGACCGCGGGCGCGAACAGGTGGCCTTCCATGTGGTGCACGCCGATGAGCGCGCGATCACCGGCGTACGCGAACGATTTCGCGTACACGACGCCGACGAGCAGCGCGCCCGCGAGCCCGGGGCCCGCGGTGACCGCCACGGCATCGATGGAGGCGGGCGCGAGGCCCGCCTCGGCGAGCGCGCGATCCACGACGCGCGGCAGGGCGGTCAGATGCGCGCGGCTCGCGAGCTCCGGCACCACGCCGCCGAACACCTTGTGCACGTCCTGCGACAGGATGACGAGGCTCGCCAACTCTCCATTCACCAGCACGGCCGCCGACGTCTCGTCGCAGGAGGTCTCGATGCCGAGGACGACGTCAGCCACGGCGCGCGGGCGGAGGGGGAGGGGCGGTGCGGCGGCGCACGGTCACCGAGTCGGGAATCGCGCGCGCGGTGATACCGCGCGGCGCAATCACCGTGAGGCGCGCGAGGCCGCCGCTCGATCCGCTGATGTGTGCCACCACGCGCAGCGAGTCGCGCGTCAGGTTCTGCACGCGCTCTTCCGGACCGCGGACGGCGACCGAGACGCGCGCCGGCGTCACAATGTAGCTGGTGATCGCGCCCGCGCCCGTCTCGACCGGAATGCCGGCGAGCGTACGCTCCGCGATGTTCCCCATCGTGCCCGACACCGTGACCTGCCTGGGCACCAGGCGGACGATCCCGAGCGGCGTGGTGTCGATCGGCACGGTGCGCGAGAACTCACCCGAGACGCTGGTGATCTCGGTCTGCATGGTGGTGACGGAGTCGATGGCGTCGAGTGCTTTGTCGGGTCCGACGAGGCGCGCCATCGTCGGCGTCATCAACAGCCCGCCGTGCAGCAGCTGATTGGAGTCGGGCCGTACCGTCACGAGCGAGACGATCCGGACGTCCTTGCGAGCCACGCTGTCGAGCGCGAGCGTGATCTCACTGGGCCGGACCTCCATCACGCGCACGTCGGCCCCCTTGGGGAGCGCGAGCTCCACCTCGGTCGGGTCCAGATGAATGAGATAGGTCGACGTGGTGAGCGTATCCGGGATCCGGCGCGTGATGTCGCCCGCGAGCGAGCGCAGCTTCAGAATCTGGCTGCCCTTGCCGGAGATCTGCACGCGCACTTTGGGCGGCTTCTGGACGAGCGCGCGGCCCCGCGGCAGCTGCACGTTGAGCGTGACGTCGAAGCTCGTCGTCACGGGCTGCTGGAGCTGCACCGCGACGTAGAGCATGAGCGCGAGAAACAGCGCCGCGCCCTTGATCGGCCAGTTGCGCGTGATGAACTGGAGCAGGCTAGTGCGCGCCATCGAGCAGGCTGCGAATCAGTGCGACGTTGACCGGCGCTTCCCAGTCCGCGGCGCCGATGACGCGCTTGACGATCACGCCGTCGCGATCGACCACGAAACTCTCTGGAACCCCGTAGATGTCGTACGCCCTCCGAATCGCGCCGCTTGGGTCGTGGAGAACGTCGAACGTGAGTCCCAACCCATCGGCGAACGCCAGCACCTGCGCCGGCGTCGTCTGGTCCTTGTCCGGATAGAACGCGTCGCCGTCGACACTGACGGCGGCGATCCGGAACTCAGTCCCCGCGAACTTCTTGTGCAACCGCTCCATCGACGGCATTTCGGCGCGACAGGGTGGGCACCACGTCGCCCAAATGTTGACCAGCACGACCTTGCCCCGGTAGTCCGCGAGCGACACCGGTCGATTGGTCCGCAGATCCGTGGCCTGGAACGCGGGCGCCTTCGAGCCGATCTCGAGCAGGTCCAGCTGCGGGCGCAGCTTGATGGCCAAGGCCACGCCGAACACGGCCGTCATCACGACGCCGGCGATCAAGGTCCACTGTTGTCGATTCGTCATGCCGTCACCATACAGCGGCGCCGCAGCTCCTGCACCTCACGCGCGGGATCGGCGCTCGCGAAGATCGCATTGCCGGCGACAAACGTGTCGGCGCCGGCCTGATGCGCCGCCGCGATCGTCTGCTTCGTAATGCCTCCATCGACCTCGAGAAAACACTGGGCGCGGTGCGTGTTGAGCAGGGCGCGCGCACGCTGAATCTTTTCCGACGACCCCGGAAGGTAACTCTGTCCGCCAAAGCCGGGGTTCACGGTCATGATCAGCAGCAGGTCGAGGTCCCGCACGACTTCCTCGGCGTGCGCCAATGGCGTCGCCGGGTTGAGCACCAGACCCGCCATCATCCCGGCCTGTTTCACCGCGTCGAGCTGGCGCTGCACATGGATCGTGGCTTCGGGATGGAACGAGAACACCGACGCCCCGGCGCCGGCAAACGAATCGATGTACTTCTCCGGCTCCACGACCATCAGGTGCACGTCGATCGGCTTGTCGGTCAGCGCGCGCAGCGTCTCGATCATGTTCGCGCCGAACGTGATGTTCGGAACGAACCGCCCGTCCATCACGTCGACGTGCAGCCAGTCTGCGCCCGCCTCGAGGACCTGCGCGACCTGCTCCGAGAGCCGCGCCAGATCGGCGGAGAGGACGCTGGGCGCAATGCGCACGCCGTTGGTCATTGCGGGCTCCGGGCGACGACGACGTCCACCACGGTCCCCGGAGCGGCGAGCGTCCCGGCCGCCGGGCGCTGCCCGACCACCGTGCCGGGGGCGGCTTCCCCCGTGCGCCGTCGCGTCACGGTGCCGAGCTGCAGTCCTTCCGTTTCCAACCTGGTGCGCGCGTCCGCGGAGGCCATGCCGAGGAGATCCGGGATCGGAATCGTCGGCGCGCCGCGGCTGACGACGAGCGTCAGGCCCGCACCGGGCGTCAGCGCCGTTCCGGCGGGCGGCCTGGTCATCATCGCGAGCCCCGTCGGCTGCGCGGCCTGGACCGACTCGACCTGGCTCACCGTCAGTCCGGCCGCCGAGATCAGCAATTGCGCGAGTGACGCTTCCAGATTCGCCACGTCCGGCACCGGAATCTTGGGCGGCCCCGCGCTCGCCACCAGGGTGACCTTCGTTCCTTCGGGTGCGATCACGCCGGGTGGCGGGTCCTGCCAGATCACGACCCCCTGCGCGGCGCTGGGATGCGGCTCGGCGCCGCCATCGGTCACCTGCAGCTGCGATTTTTGAATCTCCGCCTGCGCCTCGACGACCGTCAGCCCGAGGACCCGGGGCACGGCCTGGTGTCCCGGGAGAAACGGAGCAGGGAAGAGCACGAAGTACGCGGTGAGATAGCCTGCGAGGACCATCGCCGCGCCGATGCCGAGCCATTTCCAGACGCGGCGATCGATCTTGACCCCTTCGATGCTCTCGAAATGCCGTCGCACGCGCATCACGACGCTCGGACCAGACGCGCCGCATAGGCGCCGTCGATACCATGGCGCTGCGGCAATGACTGAAAGTCCCCAGCGGCTGTGAGCAGCTCGGGGGGAATAGTTGATTGGCCACGCGGGGCACGCGCGAAGTCCGGATGCTGATTCAGAAACCGCTCCACAACGAGTTCATTTTCCTCCGGCTCGAGCGAGCACGTGGCGTAGATCAGCAGTCCGCCGGGGCGCACCAGCGGCGCGGCCGCCTCGAGCAGCCGCGCCTGGCGCTGTGCCGAGCGCGCGAACACGGCGGGATGGAGCCGCCAGCGCGCGTCGGGATGACGCCGCATCGTTCCGGTTGCGCTGCACGGTGCGTCGACCAGCACGGCGTCGACGCTGCCCGGACGGATCGGCGCCGTCTCAAGATCGGCGGCGAGGCACCGGATTGCCACTCCCGCGCGGCGCGTCGTGTCCCTCAGTCGCCCCATGCGTTCGTAGCGCGCGTCACCAGCCACCACGCGTGCGCCCAGCGTCTCCAGAATCACCGCCTTGCCTCCTGGTGCGGCGCAAGCGTCGTATACCAAGGCGTCGGGCGGGATTTGGGCGAACCGGGCAAGCAGCGCGTGAGCGGGGTCCTGTACGATGAAGGCGCCCGCGGTGAAACCAGGAAGGTCCTTCGCCACCCCGGTCACCCGTACGCCTGCACCGAACGGCGCTTCCTCGGCGACGAGCCCGCTGTCCCGGAACTGACATATCAACGTTTGTGGATATGAGCGCGCCGGCTGCACGATCAGATCCGGTTTCGAGTCGTTCCACGCGATCAGTCGTTTCGTCTCGCCTTCACCGAATCGAGCCACCCATCGCGCGACGAGCCACTCGGGATGCGTACCGACGGAAGTCGGCGATCCCTTTGCTGCGATTTTTCGCAACGCTTGGTTCACAAAACCTGCGACGCGCTCGCCCACCGTGGCTCGTGCAAGCTCTACGGAGGTCGACACTGCGGCATGCGCAGGTACTCGGCTCAGGAACCGAAGCTGGTAGGCACCGAGTCGCAGTACGTCGTGGAGGCGGCGATCGGCACGCTCCAGGTCGAGCGCGCTGTCCAGTTCGCGTTGCTGACGGAGCACACCGGCCGATAGCTCGTACGCGAGCCGGCGATCGCGCTCCGCGAGGCCGGCGAGGTGGCGGTCGCGCGCGGCGTCGAGCGGCGCGCCGGCGCGCACTTCGCGGAGGATCTCGAGTGCCGCGCGACGGGCGGCGGTTGCTGCCTTAATCCAGCATCCCCTTGGTGGGGGACGACGGCATCGCCACTTCGCGCCGCGGCATGCGGCCCGCGAGATACGCGGCGCGGCCCGCAATCGTAGCCAGGCGCATCGCGTGGGCCATCGCGACCGGATCCTGCGCCGCCGCGATCGCTGTATTCATCAGTATTCCATCCACGCCCTGCTCCATCGTCACGCACGCATCGGACGCGGTGCCGACGCCCGCATCCACGATCACCGGCACGTGCAACCGCCGCTTGATCGTGCGAATGCTGAGCGGATTGAGGAGGCCGAGCCCGCTGCCGATCGGCGAAGCGAGCGGCATGACCGCGGCGCAGCCGGCGTCCTCGAGCCGCAGCGCAGTCACCAGGTCTTCGTTTGTATAGGCGAGGACTTTGAATCCTTCCTGCACCAGTACCTTCGCGGCCTCGAGCAGCCCTTGCACGTCGGGAAGGAGGGTCTCTTCGTCGCCGATGACTTCGAGCTTTACGAAGTCGTTGAAGCCCGCTTCACGCGCGAGCCGCGCGTACCGAATCGCGTCGGCCGCCGTGTAGCAGCCGGCGGTGTTGGCCAGCAGGAAGAAATGCTTCGGGTCGAGGAAATGCAGGACGCTGCTCTCTTTGGTGCGGTCGAGATTCACCCGCCGCACCGCCACCGTCACGACTTCGGCTCCGGAGGCCTCGATCGCGCGGACCATCGTGTCCATGTCGGGATACTTCCCGGTCCCCACCAGCAGGCGCGACTGGAACGTCCGCCCGCCAATTACGAAAGGAGTATCCTGGATCGTCTCAACTGCGGTAGTCACCCGTCCCCCGTCCCCCTTCCCCTCATCCCCCTCCGACAAAATGCACCAGCTCGATCGCATCACCGTCGGCTACCGCCACGTCGCCCAGCCCGGCCCGCCGTACGATGCGCCGATTATGCTCCACCACCACGGCGCGAGGATCGAGCTCGAGCTCCTTGAGCAGCTCGAGCAACGTCACGCCCGCCGTGATTTTCCTGTTTTCGCCGTTGATCACAACATCCATTCCCGCATCCTCCGTGCTGCCGCGGCCGGATCCGCGTCATCCCACAGCGCGCGAATCGCCGCCACGCCATACGCTCCGCTGCTCCGCACCTCCGGGACGCGCTCGACCGTGATCCCGCCGATCGCGATCACCGGCAGCGCACCGGCCGCCGCCGCGATCGCCTGCAATCCCTTCAGGCCCAGTGCCGCCCGTCCCGGGTGGGACGCGGTGTCGAACACCGGCCCTACAACAAGATAGTCGGCCCCCTCTGTCCTTGCGGCCTCCGTCTCGGCCAAGTCGTGCACCGACCTGCCAATCCACCACAGTGGATTCAGCGCGCGCGCCGCTTCGACGGGCAGGCTGCCGTGGCCGAGCTGGACGCCGGCGCAGGGCACGGCGAGAGCGACGTCGAGCCGGTCGTTGACGAACAGACAGCCGGGCGGCCGGACGGCCAGACGGCCGGCAAGTTCGTAATGCTCTCGTCCAGTGAGCTCGCGGCCGCGTGCGTGGAATGCGAGTTCCGAGCCGCCGCCTTTGGCGAGCTCGCCTGCTATGTCTTCGAGATCAGGTCGCCGAGCGATGCGTTCATCGGTGATCGCATGCAGCCGCGGCAGCGGAGGTCTCACGCGAATTTGGCGCCGGCTTTGAGGCGCGCGCCGCGCAGCCATTCAGCCGCGGGCATGCGCGGCTTTCCCGCGGACTGCACCTCGAAGATCTCGACGCAGCCGCCGCTCAAATCCTTGAATGGGCCGGTCGCAATCACCAGCGAGCCATCGGCGGAGATGACTTCGCCGGGCGCACCGGTGCCTGGGAAGGGCGGCTCCATGACCTTCGGGGTGAACAGTTTGATCTCTGTGCCCTTCAGCGCGGTCCAGGCGCCCGGGCGCGGGTCGAGGCCTCGAATCAGGCAGCCGATCGCGCGCGCGTCCTTGGTCCAGTCGATGTGCGCGATCTCGCGCGTGAGCTTCGGCGCGAACGTCACGCGATCCTCTTTTTGCGGCACGGGGGCCGGCGGCGGATCACTCTGCTCCAGCAGCGTGAGGGTTTCGACGAGCGCCTGCGCGCCCATCTCCGCGAGATGGGCCGACAGCTCGCCGGCGTTCACGTCGGGTCCGATGCGATGCGGGATCTGATGCAGCACGGGACCGGAGTCCATGCCGGCATCGAGCTGCATGATGCTGACGCCGGTGGTTTCATGGCCGCGGATGATCGCCCACTCGACGGGCGCCGCGCCGCGGAGCCCCGGCAGCAACGAGGGATGTAGGTTGACCATCCCGCGCCTGGGCAGCGCGAGCAGGGCGGGCTTGAGAATGTGGCCGTACGCCACGACGACGCCGATGTCCGGCGTGAGCGCGCGCAGCGCGTCGACAAAGGCGGGATCGGTCGGCTTTTCCGGCTGGAGCACAAGCAGGTCTTCGGTCTGGGCGGCGATCTTCACCGGCGGAGGGATGAGCTTGGAGCGGGAGCGGCCCTGCGGCGCATCGGGCTGCGTCACCACGGCGGCGACATCGAAGCCTTCACCGACCAGCGCGCGCAGTGACGGCACTGCGAAATCGGGCGTCCCAAAGAACGCGACGCGCACTTACAGCTCTCCCGCCGGCTGCGGCGTAACCTCCTTGAGGTATCCCGTCTGCCCTTTGCGGGCCTTTTTCCATTTGGACAGCAACAGATTCCGCTTGACGGCACTGAGATGGTCGAGAAACAGAATCCCGTCGAGGTGGTCGATCTCGTGCTGGATCGCACGCGCCTTGTAGCCGTGCGCTTCCGCGCGAAACCGGGTGCCGTCGCGGTCCAGGGCCTCCACCACCACGCGCGCCGGGCGTGTGACGTCGCCGAAGATTTCGGGAATCGAGAGGCAGCCTTCTTCGGCCGTCTCGTCCTCCTCGCTGCGCTCGACGATCACGGGATTGATGAGCACGAGCGGCGGCGGGTCTTCGTCCCCGACGTCCACGACCGCGACCCGCCGCGCGACGCCGATCTGATTCGACGCGAGCCCGACGCCTTTGGCGGCGCGCATGGTCTCGAGCAGATCGTCCACGAGCCGGCGGACCTCGTCATCGACCGTGCGGACTGCGGCCGATTGCTGCCGCAGCACGGGTGAGCCGAGGACGTGGAGCGTGCGAACCGTCACGCGGGCTTGGCCTCGACGGCGGCGGTGCGGTTGGTGATGCTGGCGACGCCGCTGCGCAGGATCACGAACTTCGCCTCGCCGCTGCGGACCGTCACTTCATCGTCCTTGATGTGCACGACTTCCCCGATGATGCCGCTCGAGGTCACGATCCGGTCGCCGCGCTGGAGCGAGGCGAGCAGCTGCTTGTGCTGCGCCTGCTGGCGGCGCTGCGGCCTGATCAGCAGGAAGTAGAAGATGCCGATGAACAGGGCGATCTGGAGAATGAAGGCGGTCAGCCCCGGTCCACCCTGACCCGACGGCGCGAACAACAGCAGGAACAGCGGTGCAATGGTCATGCGACTTCCCCCGTGGGTTGGTAGCGGCGGCGCCAGTCGTCGGCCCAGGTCGTAAACGCGTCACCGCCCCGCTGAATGACGGCCCGCATCTCCGCGGCCAGGCGGATCAGGTACCGAACGTTGTGCAGCGACAACAGCCGAAGTCCGAGCAGCTCACCCGCGACAAACAGGTGCCGCAGGTACCCGCGCGAGTACGTCGTGCACGTCTCGCAGTCGCAGCTCGGGTCCAGCGGCCGGTCGTCGACTCGGAACGCGGCGTTGCGGATGTTCAACGTCCCGTCGGGGGTGAACGCGGATCCGTTGCGACCGCCCCGCGTCGGTGCGACGCAGTCGAACAGGTCCACCCCGCGTTGCACCGCCTCGACGAGATCCGCCGGAAATCCGACGCCCATAAGATAACGGGGCAGGGCCTCCGGCAGCCGCGATTCGAGGACGTCCAATGTGGCGTACATCTTGTCCTTCGGCTCGCCGACGGACAGCCCGCCAATCGCGATGCCGGTCCACGGGCCTAATGCCATGATGCGATCGAGGCATTCCGTTCGCAGGGCCCCCCCCGGAAGTGTCCCGCCCTGAATAATGGGCCACAGTGTTTGTTCGTTCGTCTTCAACGCGTCGTGGCGTGCCTTGCAGCGTTTCAGCCACCGGATCGTGCGATCGAGGGCATCGCGCGCGGTCGCTGCGTCCGCGCCACCGGGAATGACGTGGTCGAACGCCATCGCGATGTCGGCGCCGAGCGTCGCCTGAATTTCGATCGCCCGTTCGGGCGTGAGCTTGCGTCGCCCGCCATCGATGTGACTCTGAAACTCCACACCATCCTCGTCGACCTTGCGGAAGCCTTCGAGCGAGAAGACCTGAAAGCCGCCGGAGTCGGTGAGCAGCGGCCGCTCCCACGCCATGAACTTGTGCAGCCCGCCGAGCTGCGCGATCACATCTTCGCCGGGCCGCACGTGCAGGTGATAGGTGTTGGCCAGCACGATTTGCGCGCCCACGGCTTTGAGGTCGGCGGGCGACAGCGTGCGCACGGTCGCCTGGGTGCCGACGGGCATGAACACCGGCGTCTCGACGGTGCCGTGCGGGAGCTTGAGCGAGCCGGAGCGGGCTGCGCCCGAGGTGGCATCGATCCAGAAGTCGAACATCGGCTACCACCTACCTGATGAGCATTGCATCGCCATAAGAATAGAACCGATATCCCTCTTTCACCGCCTCCCGATACGCATTCATCACGTGCTCATATCCACCAAACGCGCACACGAGCATCAGCAGCGTGGAGCGAGGCAGGTGAAAATTCGTGATCACGTGGTCCACGACCTTGAAGTCGTACGGCGGCCGAATGAACAGACTCGTCTCGCCCGCTCCCGCGCGGACCTCGCCGCGTTCATCGACTGCTGACTCGAGGGCCCGCACCACCGTTGTTCCCACCCCCCAAACCCGACACCCGGCACCTTTGACTTTGTTCACCCAATTCGCGGCGCCTTCGGAGATCTCGTAGGCCTCCGGATGCATCACATGCTTGTCGAGCTGCTCGGTTTCGACCGGCTTGAACGTGCCCGGCCCGACGTGCAGATCGATCGCCGTCACGAACGTGCGTTGCTCGTGAATCTGTGCGAGTAGCTCCGTCGTGAAATGCAGTCCTGCAGTAGGGGCGGCGACGCTGCCGTCGTGGACCGCGTACACGGTCTGGTATTGGTCTACATCGGCTGTGGTGGGTGCACGCTTGATGTAGGGCGGCAGCGGCACTTCGCCGTACTGCTCCAACGTGCCTCGCGCGTCGAGGGCACCCACGAACCGCACGCGGCGCAAGCCGCCGCCGAGCACCTCCACGATCTCCACGGTGCTGTCATCGCCGACCGTCACGCGACGGCCCGGCTTGAGCTTGCCACCGGGATGGGCCATCGCCAGCCAGGTTCCGTCCGCGAGCTCGCGCACGAGCAGAAACTCGGCGTCTTGTCCGCCTGCTCGCTTCCCACGCAGCCGGGCCGGTATCACCCGCGACGTGTTGATCACCAGCAGGTCGCGCGGCGGAATCAGTGTGGGCAGATCGCGAAAGTGCAGGTGCTGCGTCTCGCCCGACGCGCGGTCGAGGACAAACAGCCGGCTCGCCGATCGATCAGACAATGGATGCTGGGCGATCTGCGAGCTGGGGAGATCGTAGTCGAAGTCAGAGAGACGGTGCACTAGCCGTCGAAGATAGTTGCTTGCTCCGCCGACTTTGGAGGGACGAATCCGAAGTGCCGGTACGCCGCCGGCGTCGCGACGCGGCCCCGCGGCGTGCGCGCGAGAAAGCCTTGCTGCATCAGGAACGGCTCGTACACCTCCTCGAGCGTTTCCGGATCTTCACCGACGGCCGCCGCCACCGTCTGCACGCCGACCGGCCCGCCTTCGAACATCTCGATGATGGCTTTGAGAATCCGCGCGTCCATGTCGTCGAGCCCGAACTCATCGACGTCGAGCCGCTTCAGCGCTTCGGCGGCGACGGCGGACGTGATCTTGCCGCCCCCCCCGGCACGGACCTGGGCGTAATCGCGCACGCGCTTGAGGAGGCGATTGGCGACCCGCGGCGTGCCGCGGCTGCGGCGCGCGATCTCGACCACACCGGCTGCATCCGCGGCCACGCCGAGGATGCCGGCCGAGCGCGTGATGATCTGGACGAGATCGTCGGGCGGATAGTAGTGCAGCCGCTCCACGAGGCCGAAGCGGGCGCGTAGCGGCGGCGTGAGCAGCCCGAAGCGGGTCGTCGCGCCGATCAACGTGAACCGCTGGAGCTGCATCGGCAGGGTCTGCGCGTGCGGGCCGTCCGCGATCCGCACGTCCACCCGGTAGTCCTCCATCGCTGGATAGAGGAACTCCTCGAGCGCCGGGCGCAGGCGGTGCACTTCATCGATGAAGAGGATGTCGCCCTGCTTGAGCGACGTGAGCATCCCCACCAGGTCTCCCGGACGCTCGAGCACCGGCCCCGAGGTCGTGCGAATGTCGACGTCCAGCTCCTTCGCCATGAGCAGCGCCAGCGTCGTCTTGCCGAGGCCGGGAGGGCCGAAGAAGAGCGCGTGATCGAGCGGTTCCTTGCGCTGCTTGGCGGCGTCGATCGCGATCTGGAGCGATTCCTTGACCTTCGCCTGTCCCACGAACTCGTCGAGGCGCGAGGGACGGAGCGCGGCGTCGGTGAGGCGCTCGCTGTCGAGCGCTTCGGGCGTCGTGATTTCCGCGCGCGTCATGAATCCGCCCCCCCCCGCCGGCCTTCGGGCAGCGCCCGCCACCGCACCGGCCGCGCCTCGGCCTCGATGATATGCCGCGTGTGGCATTGCACACACGAGTCTGCGGCGGTCGTAACGCCCGCGGGCACCAGGCGCCGGTTGGTGGAGCCGCACCGGGCACAGATCCATTCGGCGGTGATTTCAGCGGCTGGTGCTGTCATCGTGTCGTGAGAATCTGGAGCGCGCGACGCACGAGCGCTTCGGTTTCATCGTGGCCATTCCCCGACAACACCTGGCGGAGCGCTCGATCGGCCTCCGCCACCGGATACCCCAACCGTTCCAGCGCCCTGAGCGCGGCCTCGGCGCCCGCGGGAACGGCGCTGGACGGCGCGTCCGTGAAATCCTCGACTTTCTCTCCCAATTCCAGCGCGAGCCGCTCCGCCGTCTTCCGCCCGATCCCGCTCACCGAAGCGAGCAGCGCGATGTTCTTCTCGCGCAGCGCGCGCGCGCCTCGCTCGACGCCCAGCGCCGAGAGCAGCGCGATCCCGATCTTGGGGCCCACGCCGGACACTGAGGTCAGACGTTGAAAGAAGCGTCGCTCGGCCTGGTCGAGAAAACCGTAGAGCGCCCAACCGTCTTCGCGGACCACCAGCTCGGTCGCGAGGGTCACTTCCGCACCGGCCGCCGGCAGGCGCTCCATCACGCCGAGTGGGACGACGACTTCGTAGCCGACGCCGCCCGCGGTTTCGATGACGACGCGATCGGCGGACTTCGAGGCCAAACGGCCGCGCACGTGCGCGATCATGACCGAAGAATGTAGGTGAGTGCCGCCGCGACACCGTCAGCCGCATCGGACGGCTGTGGCGCGGTCTTGAGGCGGAGCAGGTGCGCTACCATCGCGCCGACCTGGTTCTTTCTCGCGCCACCGGCGCCGACGACGGTCTTCTTGATCATCGCCGGTGCGTACTGGGCGATAGCGAGGCCCTCTTGTTGCGCGGCCAGGAGAATGACGCCGCGCGCATGACCGAGCACGAGCGTGGTGCGGACGTTCTTATGATAGAAAGCGTCTTCGAGGGCGAGGACCGACGGCCGATGGCGCTGGATGAGCTTGGCGATTTCGTGGTGCAGCTCGGCAAGGCGATGGGGCAGGGCGTTGGTGCGCGCAAACCGGAAGACACCACATTCGATGAGACGGCCCATGCCGGGAGTTCCATTCCCCGTTTCGATCACGCCGTAACCGGTGACCGCGGTGCCGGGGTCGACGCCCAGGACCCTCACGTCATCCCGTCACCGCCGCCATGGTCTCGGCGTCGATGTCGAAGTTGGAAAAGACCTTCGCGACGTCGTCCATTTCCTCCAGACTTTCGACGAGATGCAGCAGCCGTTTGGCGTCGCCGCTCTCGACCTTCACCGTGTTCTTGGGCACCATCGCGATCTCGGCGCTCTGCACCGGGAGCTTCTTGCTGCGCAGCGCCTGGTCGATCGCATGGAGCTGCGTGGGCGGCGTCGTGATCAGATAGACGTCACCTTCTTTTTCCATGTCGTCGGCACCCGCGTCGAGCGCCGCTTCCATCGTGGCATCTTCGCTCGCCTTGCCGTCCACCACGATCTGACCCTTGCGATCGAACATCCAGGCGACGGCGTTGGTCGCGGCGAGGTTGGCGCCCTGGCGGGTGAACACGTTGCGGATCTCGGCGACGGTGCGGTTGGGATTGTCGGTCGTCGCCTGAATCAGCAGCGCAGCGCCCCCGGGACCGTATCCTTCATACGTGACCTCTTCGTAGGTCACGCCCTCGAGCTCGCCGGTGCCCTTCTTGATCGCGCGGTCGATGTTGTCGGCCGGCATGTTCTCGGCCTTGGCGGCATCGATCGCGGTCCGCAGCCGCGCGTTCCCGCCCGGATCCCCGCCCCCCTGCTTGGCCGCAATCGTGATTTCCCGGATCAGCCGGGTGAACACGGCGCCCCGCTTCTGATCCGTCACCGCCTTCTTGCGTTTGATCTGCTTCCACTTGCTATGACCGGCCACCGGCAGCTCCCCGCTTGCAACCACGTGCGACTTGGCGTCTTTGCAACTCCTCTAAAGTCTGACAGCCTGCAACTTACAACTTGACCGCGTGAGCGCGCCACAGGTAGCATTCCCGCCCATGACTCGCGCCGCCTGTCTCGTCCTCCTCTGTGCCGCCCTGTTCGCCTGCGAGCGTCCCGGAAGTCCGGAACAGACGCGCCGGCTAGCCGGCCAGGCGCTCCAGGGAACGTTGGCCTATCCTCGGTCAACCATGGTCAGCGTGTCAGCGGGTGAGGAGGCCGCGCAGCTCGTGCTGTCGTCACCCGACTCGGTCGAGGTCGTCGCGAAGTGGTTCGTGCGCGCCCTCGGATTGAACAATTGGGATGTCCAGCGGAACATCACCGACAAGAACGGTGCGGTGACGATTTATGCGGAGCAGAACAAGCGGCCGCTCTGGCTGACGTTGCGCCCGAACGTGGGCGGTCCCGGAACGACGTATACGATGGTCGGAGTGATTCCGAAGGACTCCGTGAAGCCTTAGCGGTCCGGGTCGAGCATGTCCTCGAAGCGCATCCACCGCCGGTAGAAGTACAAGTCCACGAAACCGGTTGGGCCATTGCGGTTCTTCGCGACCATCAGCTCGGTGGCGCCATCCACGCCGCCACCCGGGCGGTACATCTCTTCGCGGAAAATCGACAGCACGACGTCGGCATGTTGCTTCGGCGCGCCGAGCACGCCGTAGTCGTCCAGGGTGGGTCGTGGATCGTCGCGCTGCGCGCTGAAGCGCGGCAACTGCGCCACCACCAGCAACGCCACCTGGCGCGCGAGCGCGAGCGCCTTGAGATGGCGCAGCACCAGCGCGGTGTCCTCGTCCTGCGTCGTGCGCTCCTGCGGCGGCGGCACGAGCTGCAAATAGTCCACGACGACCAGCCCGAGCTGGCGCAGCGGATCGAGCCGCTCGAACGCGCTCTCGAAATCCTCGCCGGCCAGCGGCAGCAGCGACAGCGGGAGTCCGCGCAGCCGCACCGCGGCGCCGCCCACGCCGGCGCGCGTCTGATCGGTGAGCGTCGCCGCGCGCAGGTCGTCAACCGCCACGCGCCCCTCGATGGCGAGCGCGCGTTCCATCAGCCGCTCTTCATGCATCTCAGCCGACAGGTACGCGACGCCGAGGGACTGCTGCGCCACGCGCAGCGCGATGCCGAGCGCGAGCGCCGACTTGCCGCTGCCGATGTCGCCGCCCAGCAGGATCAGATCGCGCCGGCGCAGCCCGCCGCCCAGCAGCTTGTCGAGCGAGCCGAAGCCCGTCGGGATGGTGTCGCCGGTGACTTCGCCGGGACGTTGCGCATCCACGCGCTCGACGAGGGCGTCGAGCGACGGTCGTTTTTCGAGCCGGCGGGCTGGGGACGGCATAGCCTATAAATGCAATTTGGCGCCGCGCGCTGCAACCGTGACGGCTTCGGCGGCGTCGGCACCCAGCACATCGCGGGCGGGCGCGGTGAGCTGGCTGAGGACCAGCGCCGCTGCGTTGGGCGTCGCGGTCTCGAGGTGCTGGCGCGCCGCGGCGAGCGCCCGCTTGAGCGGGGCGGGCAGGGCCAGGCTGCCGAGGCGCGTTTCCAGCGCCTGCAACCGGCGGCGGTGGTTCTTGGCGCTCACGGGGGCGGGCGGCAGCAACGCTTCCGCCGCGCGCACGACGAGCCACAGCGCGAACAGTCCTTCACGCCGCGGCCCACGCGCCGCGTCCGCGATCAGGTCGACGAGCCGATCCTCGGCCTGCGTCGTCACGCCACGAGTCGCTGCACGGCAGCCGCGACCTGATCGGGCAGGATGTCGTCGAGACAGCGATGGTGGCCGAGCGGGCACCGCGCGGTGCCCATCGCCGAGCAGGGGCGGCACGTGAGATCACGTTCGAGGACGACGGCCCCCCCTTCCCGGGTGTAGGGATAGAAGCCGAACGGCTCGACGGTCGGGCCGAACAGCGCCACGACCCGCGTCCCGACGCCCGTCGCCATGTGCATGACGCCGGTGTCGCCCGAAACGGCGACGGATGCGCGCGCGAGACACGCGCCCGTCTCCTGCAGCGTGAACTCGCCGGCGGCGTTCACGACGGCCGGGCCGAGCGCATCACCCAGCGCGCGATCCTGCGGACCGCCCACCGCCACGATTCCGAAACCGAGCTGCTGCAGTCGGTCCGCGAGCGCGCGCCAGTGTGCCGTGGGCCAGCGCTTGGTGGCGTGGGTCGCTCCGGGCGCGAGCGCGGCGAACGGCTTCCGATCGAGACCCACGGCGGGAAGCCAGTGCGTCATGTGTGCGCGCGCCGCGGGCGCGAGAAAGAACTCGGGCGGTCCGCCGTCGGGTTGCACGTCGAGTCCGGCCGCGTTCGCCGCTTCGAAATAGCGCTCGGCCACGGGCACGTGCTTGCCGTAGAGGTTGATCTTGGTCGAGATCAGCGTGGTCCGCGCGAGCTTGCGCTTGGAGTATCCGGCCCAGCGCGACGGCACGAGCCAGCGCAGCGCCGTGCTGCGCAGGCTGCCGTGCAGGTCGAGTCCGTGCGTCGGACCCAGGGCTCGCAACCGGTGCGCGAAATCGGTGATCCGTTCCTCCGGGCCGAGCGCCAGCACGTTCGTGAGGTGCGGGTTTTCGACGACGAGCGGCGCGAGCGCGCGCTTGGTGACGAAGTACAGCTCGGCTTCGGGGTGGCGGCGATGCAGGGCGCGCACGAGGGGAGTGGTCAGGAGCACATCGCCGATGGAGCTGAATCGCACGCACAGGATACGCAACACGCGGGCGAATCTAGTCGCGCGTTGCCCGGCTTCGCCAGCGGGACTAGCTTCTCTCGCAAGATGCCGCGCCCCAAAAGTATTCTCTGGGTCGACGACGAAGTCGACGGGCTCGCCGCGCATCGCCGCTTTCTCGAGGAGCAGGGATTCGCGGTGGCGCAGGCGGCGCACGGCGACGACGCGCTCGCGATGCTGCGCCGCCAGCCGTACAGCGTCGTGCTGCTCGACGAGCAGATGCCCGGCCGCCGCGGGATCGAGCTGATCCCCGAGATGCGCGCGATCGATCCCGCGATGGCCGTCGTCATGGTGACGCAGAGCGAAGACGACGGCTTGCTGCGCGACGCGATCGGGATCGAGATCGACGATTATCTCGTCAAGCCGGTGCACCCGCGTCAGGTGCTGTCGGTCGTCACGCGGCTGCTCGAAGGCGACCGCATCCGCCAGCAGCGGCTGGCGCGCGACTTCGTCACGCGCTTCCGCGAGCTCGAGGGACGTCGCGGCGCCGCGCTGGCATGGCGCGAGTGGAGCGAGCTGGTCGCCGAGCTGGCGCGCTGGGAAGTGCGGCTCGCCGCGGGGGGCGAGCCCGGACTCTCGGAGGCCCTGCGCAACCTGCAAGAAAGTCTGCGGAAGGACTTCCAGGTCTTCGTCACCAAACATTATCCCCGCTGGCTCGCCGATCCCGAGCGCGACCGCCCGCCGCTGTCGGTGGACGTGGGCGCCGAATTCCTCGTGCCCGCGCTCAAGCGCACCGGCCGCGTCGTCTTCATCGTGATCGATTGCCTGCGGCTCGACCAGTGGGAGGTGCTGCGCGATCTCATCACGCCGCTGTTCGACGTCGAGGAGTCGCATTACTACAGCATCCTGCCGACGGCGACGCCGTTCTCGCGCAACGCGATCTTCAGCGGGCTGTTTCCCATGGAAATCGCGGCCCGCCATCCGGAGTGGTGGGGCGCGCCCACCGACGAGGAAAGCCTCAACGCGCACGAGTCCGAGTTGCTGGTGGAGCAGCTGCGGGAGCTGGTCGGCGAACCGGTGCCCGTGCGCTACGAGAAGCTGTTCACGGCCGCCGACGGCACCGATCTGTTGCGGCGTCTCCCCGCCCACCTCGCGCAGCCGGGCGTCACGGCGCTGGTGTTCAATTTCATCGATCAGCTCACCCACGGCCGGTCCGAGAACGCGATCCTGTACGAGGTCGCGCGCGACGCGGACGCGCTGCGCGGGCTGACCCGGACCTGGTTCGAGCGCTCGCCGGTGCTCGCCGCCCTGCAAGAGGCCGAGCGCCGCAACGTCCCGGTGCTGCTCACGACCGACCACGGCTCGATCCACTGCGAGACACCCGCGACCGTGTTCGCCAAGCGCGACGCGACCGCCAACCTGCGGTACAAGTTCGGCGAAGATCTCCGCGCCGAAGATCCCGAAGCCGCGATCATGGTCGAAGACCTGAAGTCGTACGGGCTGCCCGCCAAAGGTCTCGGCGTGCGGCTGCTGCTGGCGACCGGTGATCGTTTCTTCGTGTATCCGACGAAGCTGCGCGAGTACCAGGCGCGCTATCGCGGCGCGTTTTTGCACGGCGGCGCGACGCCCGAGGAAATGATCCTGCCGGTCGCGTTGCTTACGCCACGCCGGAATCGCTAGTGCGTCGCAGCACACGGCTGCTCTCACTGCTGCGCCCGTACACGTGGCTGTTCGTGGCGACCATCGCGGCGACGGTGATCTCGTCGGTGCTCGACGGGTTCACGTTCGTGCTGCTGATCCCGTTCCTGCGCACGCTGTTCGGCGACGCGGCGTTGCCGGCGCAAGGCGGCTCCCAGGTCGAGGCGGTGCTCAACAAGATCGCCGGGCCGTTCCTGCAGGCGGGCGCGCCCGAGATCGCGCTGCGCAACGTGGTGATCGTGCTTCTCGCGGCGCTGCTGCTCAAGAACGTGACCGGCTATCTCGCATCCATCGGCAGCGTGGGGATCCAGGAAGGCGTGGTCCGCGATCTGCGCGTGCGGCTGTTCCGCCATTTGCAGACGCTGCCGCTCGGCTACTTCCAGCGCACCCGCGCCGGCCAGATCGTCGCCCGCATCATCAGCGACACCGATCAGGTGAAGACCGCCGTCAGCGCGGCGCTGGCCTCGCTGCTGCAGAACATCGTCGTCATCATCGTCTACGTCGTGATTCTGTTCGGCCTCTCGGTGCGACTCGCCTTGCTGTCGCTGCTGCTCGCCCCCGTGCTGGTGCTCATCATCCGGCCGATGATCAACCGCCTGCGCCGGCGCTCGCGCGAAGTCGCGGCGGAGCGCGGTGAAGTGACCAGCCACGTGGGCGAGATGATCGCGTCGGCCAAGCTGGTGCGCGCCTACGTCGCCGAAGCGTTCGAGCTGGAGCGCTTCCGCCAGCTCACCGAGCGCTATCGCAGGCGCGTGATGCGCGCGCAGAAGTATTCGAGCCTCACGAGCCCGGTGAGCGAGGTGTTCGGCGGGGTGATGTTGGTGCTCATCCTGGTCGTGGGCACGCGCCTGGCAATCGGCGCGGCCGCGACGCTCGATCCCGCCGTCCTGATCACGTTCCTCGCCGTGAGCCTGCGGCTCATGTCGCCGATCAAGTCGGTGTCGAACTATCCCGCGGTCATGGCCGGCGCGGTTGCCTCCGCCGAGCGCGTGTTCGAGGTGCTCGACCTGCCGCCCGCCGAGGGCGACAGGCCCGGCGAGACGACGGCGGAGTTCAGCGAGCGCATCGAATACCGGGGCGTGTCGTTCGAGTACGAAGCGGGCGAGGCGGTGCTGCGCAACGTGGACCTGGACGTGCGGCGCGGGCAGGTCGTCGCGATCGTTGGCCCCTCGGGCGCCGGCAAGACCACGCTGGTCGATCTGCTGCCGCGGTTCTACGAGCCGACGCACGGCGAGATCTTCATGGACGGCGTGCCGCTGACGAATTACACGCGCACGTCGCTGCGGCGGCTCATGGGCATCGTGTCGCAGGAGACGGTGCTGCTCAATGACACCGTGCTCGCCAACATCGCCTACGGCCGCACCGACTTCACGCTCGAGCAGGTTCGCGCCGCCGCGCGCGCCGCCAACGCCGACGAGTTCATTCTGCGCCTCCCCGACGGCTACAACACCGTGCTCGGCGAGCGCGGCACCAGGCTGAGCGGAGGTCAGCGCCAGCGCATCGCCATCGCGCGCGCGTTGCTGCGCGATCCACCGATTCTGATTCTCGATGAGGCGACGAGCGCGCTCGATACCGAGTCGGAGCGCCTGGTGCAGGAAGCGATCGAACGGCTCATGGCGCACCGCACGGTGTTCGTCATCGCGCATCGCCTGGCCACCGTCCAGCACGCGGACTACATCGTGGTGTTGGCCGAAGGACGTATTGTCGAGCGCGGGACGCACGGCGACCTTCTCTCGGCCGACGGATTGTACCGCCGGCTCTACAACCTTCAATTCAGGACCTGATGCTCTCCGGATTCACGATCGTTCGTAACGCCATCAAGCTCGACTTCCCGATCGTTCCCGCCATTCGATCGGTGCTGGACGTCTGCGACGAGGTCGTCGTCAACGTCGGCAAGTCGGAAGATGACACGCGGGATCTCGTCGCATCGGTCGACGATCCGCGCGTCCGAATCCTCGATACCGAGTGGGACTTCACCAAGAAGAACCGCATGCTGTCCATCGAGACGCAGCGCGCGATGGACGTGTGTCGTGGCTCCTGGGGCATCTACATCCAGGCCGACGAAGTCCTGCACGAGCGCGGCGCGCGAATCTTGAAGGAGAAGGTCGCTGAATGGGACCGGGACGAGCGCGTGGAAGGCCTGCTCGTGAAGTATCTGCATCTCTACGGCGGGTTTGATCGCATCGCGACCAGCCGGCGCTGGTATCGCCGCGAGGTGCGCTGCATCCGGCTCGGCAAGGACATCCGGCCGTACCAAGGCGCACAGGGCTTTCGCGTCGGTCCGAAGTATCGGAAGATCCGCGCCCGCCCTACCGACGCCGAAATGTTTCATTATGGCTGGGCACGACCGGCCGCGGCGATCCGACAAAAGCGCGAGATCTCGAAGACCATCTATCCTTGGGGCAAAGAGCGCTTCGAACGCGAGCTGGCGAGCGCCCGGCACCTCGATTGGATCCCGCTGCTGAAGCCGTTCATCGGAACCCATCCGCGCGCGGCCGCCGAGTGGATTCGCGAGCGCGCCCACGATCCGGAACGCGTGATCGGGCCGCGCACCCTGAAGGCCGAGCATCTCCGCCTGTACATCTCCGACTGGATCGAGCGGCTGACGGGCGCCCGCGTGTTCGAATTCCGCAACTACAAGCTGGTGTAGTCGCGTCCCTCGGGCAGGCGCCCGTCGCGCAGCAATCCCTCATACATCCGCACGTAGTCGCGCGCCATCCGGAGATGCGTGAAGTACCGCTCGGCGCGCCGCCGGCAGGCGTGGGGGTCGAACTCCGCCAGCCGGCCCCGCACTGCGAGCAGGTCGTCGAGCGTCTCGCCCACGCCGCCGACGTCGGGGCTGACGAGCTCCGGTAACGCGCCGCGCCGCGTGGCGAGGACGGGCGTCCCGCTCGCGAGCGCTTCCACGACGTTGAGCCCGAACGGCTCCTCCCACTGCACCGGCATCCAGAGACAGCGCGCGCCGGCGAGCAGCTCCCGCTTTTCCGGGCCGCCGATTTTTCCCGCAAAGCGCACCCAGCGCGACAGGCTCGGCCGCCAACCGCCCGCGACGACGAGGCGGAAGCGGCCGCGCTTGGCCGCGCGCACGGCGACCCGCCAGCCCTTGGCCGAGTGCAGACGGGCGAGAAAGAGATCGAAATCGGCTTTCTGCGGACGAAACTCGTATTCGTCGAGTCGCACGCCGTTGTAGACGTACGACCTCGTGCCGTGGCGTCGGGCGTGATTCTCGCTGACGCCGATGACGTACGGCGGCGCGGTTTGACCGGGGCCCAGGTTGCCGTGCAGCGTCGCCACGTACGGGACATTGGGTGGATGCTCGACCAGCCCGTGGTAGTGCATCACGTCGACCGCACCCGGCACGTACCGGTGCACGTCGAATCCCGGCCGGCGCACGTCCTCGGCATCCACCTCCACCACGCGAACGCCGGGCACGTTCGACCCGCGTCCCGCGAGCAGCGTGACGTCGTGCCCCAGCTCGACCAGCGCCTGGCTCAGCCACACCACGATCCGCTGCGCGCCACCGTACTTCTCGACCGGCACGCGCGTGTGCTGGAATTGGATGACGTGCATCTAGTCGGCGGGACGACCGGCGGGGAGCGTTCCGGACGACGTCATGGCTTCGTACATCCGCACGTAGCTCTCGGCCATCTTCAGATGGGTGAAGTGTCGCTCCGCGCGCGCGCGGCACGCTTCGGGCGAGCGCGTGCCGATGGTCTGCGCGGCGGCGATCATCTCTTCGAGCGTCGTGCTGATCGCGCCGACGTCAGGCGTGAGAATCTCGGGCAATGCCCCGCGCCGCGTGCCCAGCACCGGGGTGCCGGAGAACAGCGACTCGATCGTGGGCAGTCCGAACGGCTCGTCCCACTGCGCGGGCATCCACAGGCAGCGCGCGCGCGCGAGCAGCACGGCCTTCCGCTTGCCGCCCACTTCGCCGACGTACTTGATCCCGCCCGTGAAGCTGGGCCGCCACCCGCCCGCGATGATGAGCGAACGCCCGGTACGCTTCGCGGCATCGACGGCCCACTGATAGCCGCGGTCGCTGTGCAGCTTGCCGAGGAACAGATCCCACTTTTCCTTGCGGCGCCGAAAGATGTATTCGGCGGGATCGAGGCCGTTGTACACGAACGCGTCACTGCCATGACGCTTCGCGTGATCGCCGGAAAGAAAGATGGTGTTGGGGGGGAGCGGGGTTCCGGGTTTCCAGTTGCCGTGCAGCGTTTGTACGAAGGGGAGGCCTTGGGGCCTCTGCTTGATCGGATAATGCGCGTGCAGAATGTCGGCGCCGTCGGGAATAAATCGTTTCAGGTCGTCGCTGGGGTCCTTCAGAATGCGCGGCGCCACCTCTACGATCTTGGAGGCTTCCGCGACCTTCGTTCCCGGTTGCGCGAGGATCGTGATGCGATGGCCGAGCGCCGCAAGCCCGCGCACCAGCGCGACGACGACGCGCTGCGGTCCGCCATAGCCTTCGACGGGGAGGCGGTGGTGCGACGCGACCACGACGTGCATCAGCGTCTCAGTATAACTAGCTTGCCTCCTTCATGAGGGCCATCATCACTGCCGCGGGGAGAGGAAGCCGGCTCGCCAGCCGCTCGGATGACACCCCCAAGACCCTCCTTCGCTTCGGAGGAGGGACTATTCTATCCCGGATTATGCGCAACCTCGCCGCCGCGGGAGTCTCGGAATTCATCGTCGTCGTCGGGTTCCAGGGTGATGCGATCGTCGAGTATCTCGCCACGCACGCGAACTTCGGCTACTCAGTGACTGTGGTGCGCAACCCGGAATGGCAACGTGGCAACGGGATCTCCGTCCACCTCGCGGGTACGGCCTTGAAGGCCGGCGAGGACGAGGTGCTGCTCTCCATGGCGGACCATCTCGTCGCTCCCGAAGCGCTCGCAGCATTGATCGACGCGCCGCCCGGCAAGAATCGCCTGCTGGTAGATCCCCGCATTGAGCAGATCCACGACCTGGACGACGCCACCAAGGTCCGGGTCGATGCGGGCCGAATCACGCGCATCGGGAAAGAGCTGGCCGACTTCAACGCCGTCGACTGTGGCGTTTTTCGACTCACCCGCCGGTACTTCGACGCGATGGGCCGGCAGATCCGCCGTGGGAAGGACAGCATTACCGAGGGAGTGCGCGAACTCATCGCTGCCGCTGACTTCGACGCGGTGCCGATCCCGGCATCCAGCCATTGGATCGACATCGACACGCCGGCCGCCTACGAACACGCGAAGGCCAACCTCACCTGGTACACCCGCGATGGCCGAGCATAACACCGGATGACCAAGCGCCGCCTGTTGTTCAAAATCGGATTCGTCTACCACAAGGCTGCGTTCGACCCCGTCATCGAGCTGTTTCAGAGCGACGACCGCTACGACGTCTTCTTTGCCCTGGACGAGGAACGCGTGCGGCGGTTCTTCATCAACTTCCGCCACCGTCCCCCGATCGTGGATGAATGGGTCCGTCAGGGCTACCGCTTCACCGCAGAGAAGCAGGGGTTCGATGTCGTGATCGCGGGCGATACGGTCCGCGACGCGGCGGCGTATGGCCGGACCCTCCTCTGTTTCCTCAACCACGGCACCGGGATCAAAAACCTGCTCTATCGCAATCTTTCCAAACATCTCGACACACGGTACCAGATTTTTGTCGAAGGTCGTTATCGAGTGGAGCGCATCGCAGAGTCCGGTTTTCAGGGAAAGAGCGAGGTGCATCTGATTGGCCTGCCGAAACTGGACTGGTACTTCCAGGGCCGGTATCGCGACCGCGCAGCATTGCTGCAACGCTGGGGTCTCGACCCGAATCGACGAACGGTCCTGTTTGCGCCCACCTACAAACCAACCTGCATGTACGAAGTGAAGGACGCGATCTTCGCGGCGACTAAGGATCGCTACAACCTGATCGTCAAGCTCCATCACTACAGCTGGATGGGAAAGTATGCCCCGCACCGGCAGCACCGGATCTTCGAGCGACGGGTCAAACAGTATCCGCACAGCGTGCTGCTGCCGCCCGGCGAGTACAACATCGTGCCATACATGGCGGCCGCGGACACGCTGGTCAGTGAAGCCTCCAGCACAGTCTTCGACTTCCTGGCCCTGGGCAAGACCGGCATCATCTACGACCTCCCATGCGACCGCCTGGTTCACAGCGACGGCCAGCCGCTACTCACCGAAGACAACCGGGAGTTCTTGAAGGGCGTGTTCGTGCACGTGGATTCGCCCGACCGGTTGGGCGCCGCGATCGAGCAGGCGCTGAATCCTACGCCCGCCATGCGGCAAGCCGCCGACGAGCAACGGGCCTACTACTTCCACGGATTGGACGGCCGAGCGAGCCAGCGCCTCAAGGACAAGATCGAGGAATTGCTCGCCGCGGAACGTCCTCGTTAACATTGGGAACATGCCCTCCCCAGCCCCGCTCACGGTGGTCATTCCGACTCTCAACGAAGCGGGTCAGATCGGCGACTGTGTCCGTCAATTGTCATGGGCGGGCGAAGTGATTGTGGTGGATGCGGGATCGAACGATGGGACGGTCGCGAGCGCTCGGGCCGCGGGGGCGCGCGTGCTCGACGATGTGGAGCCCGGCATTGCGGCGCAACGCAACGCCGGGATCGCGGCGGCGAAACACGAATGGGTGTTTGCCCTCGATGCTGACGAGCGCGTCGGGCCGGCCCTCGCTGCCGAGTTGGCCGAGGTCGTCAGCGCGCCGCGGCACGCGGCCTATCGGGTGAAGCGCCGCAATGTGTTTCATGGAGCGGTGCTGCGCCGTGGGCACTGGGGACGCGATTGGGTCCTGCGGCTGTTCCGACGGGGACGGCGCTTCGGGGGGAAGGCGGCGCATCCGGGACTCGAGCTGCCCGCCTCCGAGGCATCGGCCATCGGCGCGCTCACCAATGAGTTGGACCATACACCCTATCGGGACTTGAGTCATCACCTGGAGAAAATCGTCCTGTACGGCCGCATGGGCGCGGCCGAGCTCGCGGCCAAGGGCCGGCGTGCGTCGTTTAGCGATGTCGCGTTACGGCCGGCCTTCCGATTCTGGCGCGACTATGTCCTGCACGGCAGCATCCTCGATGGCCGCCTCGGCGTGATTCACGCCGGGATGAGTGCGGCATCCGTGTTCTTCAAGTATGCTTTCCTCTGGGAGCGACAACAGCGTGGCTAAGACTTTCCTGCTGACCGGCGAATTCCCGCCGATGCAAACGGGCATCGCCCGCATGATGGGCGAGCTGACGCGCCGCTATCCACGCGGCGAGCTGCTCGTCTCCACCGGCCAGCATCGCGATTCCCAAGATTCCGACGTCCGGTTCAGCGGTGCGGTGGTCGATCGCCTGCCGGTTTCGAGCAAGGCGCTGCGCAATCTCGCGGGCCTGCTGTTCTGGTCGCGTCGCGTCGCGAGCCTCGCGCGCCAGCACAAGCCGCGCTTCGCCTGGTGCGACTCCATCCGTCCCTGTACCTACCCGGCGAAATGGATGCACGAGCGCGTCGGGACGAAGTACGGCGTGTTCGTGCACGGCGGTGATCTCCTGAAAGAGCTGCACGCCATCCATCACTCGCGGTTCGCGCGCAAGACCGCGAAGGCGCTGCTCGGCTCGGCGGTCGCCGTGGTCGCGAACAGCCAGTGGACGCGCGAGCAGGCTCAAAAGGTCCTGCGCGAGCTGGGGCTCGATCCGCTCGCCGAGCTGGTGCGGGTCGTCCCGCTGGGGACCGACCCCGAGCAGTTCCGCCCGGGCATCGACACGCAGGCCGTGCGCGCGCGCTACAACGTGAACGGGGGCGACTGGGTGCTCACGGTGGCGCGGCTCGAGCCGTACAAGGGCGTCGACACGGCACTGCACGCGGTGGCGCAGTGCCGCAAAGACGGCCTGGACGTGAACTACCTCGTGGTCGGCAGCGGCAAGAAGCGGAAAGAATACCAGAAGCTCGCCGTGGAGCTGCACATCGCCGATCACGTGCGCTTCGTCGGCAATGTGCCCGAGGCGGAGCTCCCCGCCGTGTTCAACATCGCGAACGCGTACGTCGGCGTCTCGCGTCGTGCCGACGGCTCGCGCGTCGAGGGATTCGGGGTCGCGCTGGCTGAAGCGAGCGCGTGCGGCCTGCCGGTCATCGCCGGCCAGTCGGGCGGATTGGCCGAGGCGGTGCGCGACGGTGAGACCGGCCTCGTCGTGAACCCTGACGATCCGGACGCGGTTGCCGAGGCGTTGAAACGTCTGCTGGGCGATCAACTACTCGCGCGCCGGCTGGGGCAGTCCGGCCGCAAGGCCATTGAGACCTACTACAACTGGGACCGTGTGATCCGCGACCTGCGGGACATCGAATCACAAGTCTCCTCCTAGCCTACAACTTCCCGCCGCACGGCGGCGGCATCGCCCGCATGATGGGCGAGCTCGCGCTGCGATATCCGCCTCAATCCCTCGTCGTGTCGACCGGAGCGTACGAGGGCAGCGCTGAGAGCGGCGCGCGTTTCCCGCAACCCATCGCGAATGACCTGATGGCCATCGACCGGAAGTATCGACTGCCTACCCCGAGCGCCGCATCTCTTGCGCGTGGGCCGGCCGCGCGATGATCGCGTACGTCGGGCAGTGGCGGATGTAGCCGCCGTCCATCGGCGACCATTCCTGATCGGGCTGCGTCACGACGGCCTTTCGTTCCGCGTCGAGGACGAACATGCCCTGCGGCCCGTGCACGAGGCAGGCGCCGCACCCGATGCAGCGCTCGCGCTCTACGCGCACGACCACGCGGCGCTTCGGGAAGATGCCGACGTCGCCCGGCAGGGGCCAATCGTCCCGGTCGAGCGCGGCGCTGGTCGCGCGGTAGCCTTCCTCGACTTCCTCACGCAGGTGATCGAACGAGAACATCGTGACGTGCTCGACGCGCGGCTGGATATAGTAGACCGGCGGCGTCGTCCAGGTTTTGACGCGCTGCTCGAGCAGCGTCTGCATCAAGATCTCGGTCGCGCGCGCGAACACCCCCGCGAAGCCCTCGTCCTGCGCGTCGGCCGTGAGGACGCTCGAGGCCGAGACGTCCGCCGCCACGATCAGCTCCGGCCCGAGGGCGCGCGACGCGACGAAGGGCACGTTGGAAACGACCGCGCCATCCACGAAAAAGCGGCCGCCGATTTCGTGGGGGGGGAAATAGCCGGGCAGCGCGCACGAGGCGAACACCGCGTCCGCGACGCGGATGTCGTCGAGACCGGGGAGCCCCCAGAACACCTGCATCCCCGAGTTCAGATCGACCGTGTTGATGATGACCGGCGGATCGAGCTGCTGGAACGTGAGGTCGCCGACCGTGCGCGCGATCAGCTGCGCGAGCGGCTCGCGCTTGAACAGCGCCGGGGAGCGCATGCGCTTCAACGCCATATCGGCATGAGCGACGGCGAACACGTCCTTGCGCCGGAGGCTGAGCGCGATTTCGCGCAGCTTGGCGATCCCCACCCCTCCCGCCCACGCGGCGCCGACCAGCGCGCCGACGCTCGACCCGATGATTCGGGTGGGCCGGTGCCCACGCTCGAGGAGCGCCTGGAGCACGCCCACGTGGGCGAGGCCTTTCATCCCGCCGCCGCCCAGCACGAGGGTGAACGGTGTATTGCGCTTCACAACAGTATCCGCTTGCCCGGGGAGTTGAGTCCCGAGTAACGTAGTTGAGACCCCCATGGCGGCGCCACTGTTTTGGTCACGACTCGCGCGAGATCCCTGGGCCCGCTTGGGCCTGGCCGTCGTAGGCGTTCTCGCAATACTCGCGGCTCTCGCTCCATGGCTGTCCCCCGGCGATCCGTTTCGCGGCGACCTCTCTGCAAGTTTGCATCCACCATCAGGCGCGTTTCTCCTCGGCAGCGATTCGCAGGGCCGTGACGTGCTGTCCCGCGTGCTGTACGGCGCCCGCCTCTCGCTCGCCGTCGGACTCATCAGCCAGAGCATCGCCCTGGTGCTCGGCGTGACACTAGGACTCGTGTCCGGTTACTACGGCCGTTGGCTGGACGGGGTCATCATGCGGGTGGCCGACGTCACCCTCGCGTTCCCGTCGCTGCTGCTGTTGATCGCCATCGCCGCCGCCGTGAAGCCATCGCTGCCCGTCGTGTTCGTCGTCATCGGGATCGTGGGCTGGGCCGGTATGGCGCGCATCGTCCGCGGCCAGGTGCTGCTCGCGCGCGGGCTCGAGTACGTCCAGGCCGCGCGCGCGCTGGGCGCGTCCGACGTGCGGATCATCGCGCGCCACGTTCTCCCCAACGTGATCGCGCCGGTGATTGTTGCGGCGACGCTCGGCATCGGCGGCGCGATCATGGCGGAGGCAGCGCTGTCGTTTATCGGCCTGGGGGCGCAACCGCCCACCCCGTCGTGGGGCGCGATGGTGGCCGAGGGACGCGACCTGCTGCGCGTGGCGCCCTGGGTCTCGATCGCACCCGGCGTGGCGATCGGTCTCGCCGTCCTGGGTCTCAACCTGTTGGGCGACGGGCTGCGAGACGCGCTCGACGTCCGCGGCCTCGCGCGCGCCACATGACCGAAATCGCCTACCACCCGACGCACGTGCGCGCGCTGCGCGAGACGTTCAAGGCGCTGCGCACCTCGGAGTTTCCGTGGACGGCGGATACGGTCTATCTCAACAACGCGTCGATCGGGCCGATTCCCGAGCGCACGCGGCGCGCGCTCGACGAGTTCACCGCCAAGCGCACCGCGCCGCACCTGCTGCCTGATCGCGAGCTGTTTGCGGGGCTCGCGGCTGCGCGGCTAGGGCTAGCGCAGCTGATCAACGCCGACCCGTCGGAAATCGCGCTCGCCACCAATACCGGTTTCGGATTGCACCTCGCCGCGCGCGCGCTCCCGCTCAAGCAGGGCGACATCGTGCTGCTGTCGGACAAGGAGTTTCCGGCGATCGTCTACCCGTGGTTGCTGCTGCGCGAGCAGGGCATCAGGGTCGAGATGGCGCATTGCACCCCGCAAGGGTGGCCCGATGAGGAGCACCTGCTCGAACGGCTGCGCGACCCGCGCGTGAAGGTCCTCGCCGTCTCGTTCGTCCAGTTCTCGAATGGCTACCGCGCGGACCTGAAAAAGCTCGGCGCCGCCTGCCGGGCCAACGGGACCTACCTGGTCGTAGACGGCATCCAGGGCGTCGGCAACTCAGTGCTCGACGTGCAGGAGACGCCCGTCGATATCCTCGCGTGCGGCGGGCAGAAGTGGCTGCTGTCGCCGTGGGGATCGGGATTCGTGTACGTACGCAAGGAGCTGGTCGCGACGCTCGAGCCGACGATCACCGGTTGGATGGCGTTCGAAGGCACGGACGATTTCTCACGGCTCACCGAATACAATCCCACGTTCCGCTCCGATGCGCGCCGCTTCGAGATGATCACCTTGCCATACCAGGATTTCGTCGGGATGACGGCGTCGCTCAGCCTGTTGCTCGAGGTCGGCGTGCGCGACATCGCCGAGGTGACGCGGGCGATGCACGCGCCGATTGTGAAGTGGGCGGAAGCGAACGACGTGCGCATCACGTCCCCGACGGAGAACGGACACCGCTCGGCGATTCTGTGCGTGGCGCCGCCGAAGCCGGCCGAAGCGTATCATGGATTGAAGCGCGCGAGTGTCGTGTGCAGCCTGCGCGAGGGCGCGATCCGGCTCTCGCCGCACTGCTACAACACGGTTGAGGAGATGGACAAGGTGATTGAAGTGCTGGATGATCTACGGGATTAGGGTTAGGGACTCGGGGCTGGGGGGCTTCAGGCCCTAGGCCCTAACCCGAGTCCCGAATCCCTATGTCGATCCACCCACCAGGCGACAATCACGAACAGCCACGCGAAGACGATCCCGCCGATCGCCAGGGCGTGGATGTCCGTCGGCGTCGGTGTGAACAGCGTGCTGTAGTAGGAACCGGCGAGCAGCACGATCAAGCCCCAGAATCCCCACCGTCCGATGGCGTCGCGCGCGCGAGTCGTGCGCAGGTAGATCACCACACCGGCGAGGAGCATCGCGCTCTCGACGATCACGTCGAGGATCGGGTAATTCCACAACGCGAGTCCGAGCTTGGGACCGCCCGGGTACAATGGCATGTCGGGACGGTGCGTCACGAAATCCAGCACCCAGTGGCTCACGACGAGCACGCCGATGACGATCGCGGCTCGCTTATCGCCGCCGCGCGCCTTGTAGAGGAAGCCAAACGCGGCGCCCCAGACGATCAGCGTGAAGAGGCTGTGCGACCACGGAATGTCATCGAGCCACAGCGTCAGCAGCGGATTCGGGCCTGGCACGACGTGCGATTGCTCCAAGCCGAGCAGCAGGAAGACCGGCCAGAGCAGATCGGCGAGCGTGGGCGCGACGAACAGCGTGCCCAGGCTCGTATGCGGCGCGAGCCGCTTGGCGGCGAGCCCCAACGCGTAGTGGCCGATGAACATCGAGCTATCTCCTCATCAGGCGTTTGAGGATCTGGATCTGGCCGGCGTGGTAGAGGTCGTGCGAGGCGATGCCGTAGATCTCGGCT